>OOCY01000618.1_pt1 | contig 26633 bp, 20 predicted proteins | sample 1671291 | NCBI WGS metagenome assembly OOCY01 (sample SAMN06348141, study PRJEB24527) | human gut metagenome | biome: human gut; feature: ankylosing spondylitis patient; material: feces | host: Homo sapiens | place: China | collected 2015-10 | reverse complement strand
GTATCCGTGCCGTCGCCAAGCGTTGCGGCATCACCAAGCATATCACGTGGCATCAGAGCCGCCATACGGCAGCCACGACGGTGTTCCTCTCCAACGGTGTACCCATCGAAACAGTCAGTTCCATGCTGGGACACAAGAGTATAAAGACAACGCAGATATACGCGAAGATAACCAAAGAGAAACTCAACCAAGACATGGAGAACCTTGCCGCGAGATTGAACCAAATCGAGGAATTTGCAGGATGTACCATCTAAAACAGAGACGCCATGAAACGTGACATAATCATTATAGAGGACAAGACGGTCAGCGTAACCGGTAACGAGGTATGGATGACCGCCGGGGAAATCGCCGAAGAGTTCCATGCCACCGTCCCGGCAGTGAACGCCGCCATCAAAGCCATCCGCAAGTCGGACGTGCTGAACGACTACGAGGTATGCCGCTACATACAGCTTGAAAACGGCCTGTACGCGGATGTTTACTCGCTTGAAATCATCATTCCAGTAGCCTTCCGGCTGAATACCTACTATACACACGTGTTCCGCATGTGGCTGGTGGAAAAGGCACTCTCAAAGGAAAAGAGGCAGGCATACGTGATGTTCATACAGAACGGGAAAACCGGATATTGCTGAACACGCATACAGATAACGAAAAAGGAAACGGACAACGCCATCGGGTGCCGTCCGTTTCCTTTTTTTCATGCAACCGCCTTATTCCTGCGGCTTGAGGTAATTCGCCTCCAACAGTTCACGCAGTCCCGATTCGGGATAAAGCACCTTACCTGCCAGAAGGATAAAGGGCAGCATCCTGTTGTTGCGATACTCCTGCAAGGTGCGGCGGCTTACCCGGAGCATTTCCGCCACCTCCTTGTCCGTCAGGTAATGTTCCCCGTCCAGTGGCGGACGGTAACTTTCCAAAAATGCGGAGAGCCATTTGGAGCCTTTGAGCATATTCTGTATCGCGGTGGCAACCGGCTCGTCCTCCATTGTGAAAACCTCGTTGTTCTCGTTCATCATAACATCGGATTAAGTGGTTAATAAAAACAGAGTCATTTTCCATCGGGATAGATCGTGCCGATAAGCGGAATCAGCCGCCTGACCTCCTCCGGCCTGTAATAGAACCTGCGGTTTATCTGCGAGTAGCCGATAAGCCGCCTGTCACGCAATGACTGCAACGTGCGCGGGCTGATTCTCAACTGCCCGCAGACCTCCTCGCCCGTGAGCCACCTTTCCAGCCGCCCGCCGTCGCTTTTGCGCCTGAGGGCGGCGACTTTCTCCGAGAGGGCGTTGAATGACGCCAGCATCATCTCGAAGGTCTTTTTCTCGATAGATACGATTTCCATATACCAAAACATTTAATGATTTACCGCAAAGGTAACGCAGTCGCCTTGAATGCGTGCCGTTTTCCGCTATACGGCAGCTTGTTGCGCCGGTTGTCCGGGTTACGGAGTCACTTTCAAAGAAAATCTTACGTGAGTCACGTAATGAGTTGTTAAAGCCCCTTTTGTTTATTGCCGAATTTTGCCGCAGAGAAACAAAAGAAAGGACAAAATATGAAAGTGATAACGATTGAAAGTTCCGCCTTCACCGCCCTGACGGAACAGATAGCCGAGATAGCGGTCTATGTGCGTGCCGTTTCCGGTGAAAGGAAGGGAGAGTCTTCCGACATGCTGCTCACCACCCGCGAGGCGGCGCACCTGCTGAACGTGAGTACCCGTACCCTCCAACGTATGCGCAGCGAACAGCGCATCGGCTATATCGTGCTGCGCGGCAAATGCCGCTACCGCCGGTCGGAAATAGACCGCCTGCTCGCAGACTGCACCGTGGCAGAAGATGCAGCGACACTGACGGAACTGAAACGCAACCACACGCTGCGCACGGGCGGCGGCAAACCCAAAGGAAGGAGGACATAAGATATGGAACTGCTTACACGAAACAATTTTGAGGACTGGATGCAGAAGCTGATGGAACGGCTCGACCGTCAGGACGAGCTGCTGCTCTCCCTGCGACCGTCCGGCAAAGCCCCGAACCCGATGGAAAGTATCAGGATGTTCGACAACCAAGACCTCTGCATGCTGCTCCAGATAAGCAAGCGTACCCTGCAGCGCTACCGCAGCATCGGTGCATTGCCGTACAAGACGCTCGGCAAAAAGACCTATTACAGCGAGGAGGACGTACTGACATTCCTCTCCGAACACGTAAAGGATTTCCGCAAGGAAGATATAGCCTTCTACAAGGCGCGTATCCATAATTTCTTTAATAAATAACCCATTAAAACATTTTTCAAATGGCAAAGAAAACAACAGAAAAAGACGTGCTGATAGTCCGCGACGAGAAGACGGGCGAGATCAGTGTGGTAGCCGGGCTTAATGCCGACGGCTCACCCAAGCGTACCCCCGCAAAGGCGGAGAACGCACAGAGTTTCCTGCAATTCGACCGCCACGGCGACGTGCTGGACAACTTCTTCAAAAACTTCTTCCGGCAGTGCAAGGAACCCAGCCGCTTCGGTTTCTACCGTTTCGCGGCAGACCAAGCCGACAAACTGATGGAGGTGATGAAAGATCTGCTGAAAGACCCCGAAGCCAACAAGGAACTGCTTGCGCCCCACAAGGTGGACACTTCCGGCTACGAAAAGCAGGTAAAGGAAGAACAGACCGCCGGGATGCCGGAACAAAAACAGGAAGGACAACCCAAAGAAACCCAAAAACAGGAAGAAATGGAAAAGAAGCAGGAACAGAATCAGGAAAGCCCGCAACAACAGGCGCAGGGAAGACGTGGCTACCAACCCATTGACGAGAGCAAAATCAACTGGCAGGAGCTGGAAGAGAAATGGGGTGTGAAACGTGACGACCTTGAAAAGTCCGGTGATCTGAACAAGATGCTCAACTACGGCAAGTCCGATTTGGTGAAAGTGTCGCCCAAGTTCGGCGGCGAGGCTTTTGAACTGGATGCCCGCCTTTCCTTCAAGAAGGACGGTGAAGGCAATGTCAGCCTCGTGCCGCACTTCATCCGCAAGGAGCAGAAACTCGACGAGTACAAGGAACACAAGTTCTCCGACGAAGACCGTAAGAACCTGCGTGAAACGGGCAATCTCGGCAGGGTCGTGGACATCGTGGACAAGGAAACGGGTGAAATCATCCCCTCGTTCATCAGCATAGACCGCAAGACGAATGAAATCACGGACATTCCTGCAAACAAGGTGCGCATACCGGAGCGCATCGGCAAGACGGAAATCACCAAGCAGGAACAGGATATGCTGCGTGCCGGGCTGCCCGTGCGCGACAAACTTATTGAGCGCAACGACGGCAGGAAATTCGTCACCACTCTTCAAGTGAATGTAGAGCAGCGAGGCGTGGAGTTCGTACCGGGAACCGGCAGGTCGCCCCGTACTGCCCAGACGCAGGAAGCCAAGAACAATCCCACACAAGGACAGGCTCAGGGCATGGAAAATTCCGCAGCTCCACAGAAAGAGCAACGCCGCAACACGTGGACGAACGCAGACGGCAGCATCCGCCCCATCAGCAAATGGAGCGGCGTGAACTTCACCGACCAGCAGAAAGCCGATTACACAGCGGGTAAGGCGATAAAGCTGGAGAACGTGACAGACAAACAGGGTTTCCATGCCACGATGTATATCAAGTTCAACCCGGAGAAGGGTCGTCCTTATCGCTACGACACCAATCCTGACAACGCACAGAAGGTAGCCCCCTCCAACGAAAGCCGCACACAGGTGGCGGTGAACAGCGAGGGCAAGACCAACGAGGCGACCAAGAACCTGAAAGAGCCGTTGCAGAAGGGACAGACCGCTCCGAAAGACGACAAACAGCAAAAGCAGCAGGAGAAGCCTCAGAAGAGAAACAATAAGGGCATGAAGATGTAACATCCCGTGTCCGCCACTAAATCCAAAGTAATAATTCATAAAAAAGTAATTAGCATGAAGACAATCATTGCAGAAAAGCCATCCGTGGCACGTGAAATTGCCCGCATCGTGGGCGCGACAAAAAGAGAGGAAGGGTATTTCGAGGGAGGCGGCTATGCCGTGACATGGGCATTCGGACACCTTGTCCAGCTTGCCATGCCCGACGGTTACGGCATACGCGGCTTCGTCCGTGACAACCTGCCCGTCATTCCCGAAACCTTCACGCTCATTCCCCGTCAGGAAAAGACAGAGAAGAGTTACAAACCCGACAGCGGCGTGGTGTCGCAGATAAAAATCATCAGCCGCCTGTTCAACGGCAGCGAACAGATCATCGTGGCGACCGATGCCGGTCGCGAGGGCGAACTTATCTTCCGATACCTCTACCATTACATAGGATGCGCCACCCCTTTCGTGCGCCTCTGGATAAGCTCGCTTACCGACAAGGCCATCCGCGATGGACTGCGCAACCTCGAAGCGGGGAGCAAGTATGACAACCTCTACCTCGCCGCCAAAGCGCGGAGCGAATCCGACTGGCTCGTGGGCATCAACGGCACGCAGGCTCTCTCCATCGCCGCCGGACACGGCACGTATTCCGTCGGACGGGTACAGACACCCACGCTGGCGATGGTGTGCGCACGCTACTGGGAAAACCGCCGCTTCACGGTGGAACCTTTCTGGCAACTCCATATTGCCGCTGACGGAGGCGATGGTGATACCGTGAAATTCTCTTCCACCGGGAAATGGAAGGAGATGGAGCCTGCCACAGTCTTATATAATAAGGTAAAGGAAACAGGCACAGCCACCGTCACGAAAGCGGAACGCAAGGAGAAGATAGAGGAAACTCCGCTCCTGTACGACCTGACCACGCTCCAGAAGGAAGCCAACGCCAAGCATGGCTTCACGGCGGAACAGACGCTTGAAATCGCCCAGAAGCTCTACGAGAAGAAGCTCATCACCTATCCGAGAACCGGAAGCCGCTATATTCCCGAAGACGTGTTCGCGGAAATCCCCAAGCTGCTTGCCTTCATCGGCAGCCTGCCCGAATGGAAGGACAAGTTGCAGCCGAAAGCCGTGCCGACACGCCGCAGCTTGGACGGCGGCAAGGTGACAGACCACCATGCCCTGCTCGTCACGGGCGAGAAGCCGCTGTTCCTCTCCAAAGAGGACAGCACCGTCTATCACATGATAGTCGGGCGCATGCTTGAGGCTTTCTCCGAAAAATGCGTCAAGGACACTGCCACCGTCACGGCAGAGTGTGCCGGAGTGGAGTTCGTGGCAAAAGGCAGCATCATCAGGCAGGCCGGATGGCGTGCCGTCTATGGCAAGGAGAATGGAGAAGAGAACAACAGCCAAGAGGAAACCGCCGCCATTCCCTGTTGGCAGGAAGGCGACACGCTGGCACTGAAAGCCGCCTCCATCACGGAGGGAAAGACCAAACCCAAGCCGCAGCATACCGAAGCCACTCTGCTGTCCGCGATGGAAACGGCTGGCAAGGAGATAGAGGACGACGCATTGCGGCAGGCTATGAAGGATTGCGGCATCGGTACGCCCGCCACCCGTGCGTCCATCATCGAAACGCTTTTCAAGCGCGGCTATATGGAACGCTGCAAGAAGTCGCTTGTCCCCACCGAAAAAGGGCTTGCCCTCTACTCGGTCGTGAAGGCGATGCGTATTGCCGATGTCGCCATGACGGGCGAATGGGAAAAGGAATTGGCACGCATCGAGCGTGGGGAACTGCCCGCCGATGACTTCCGCAGGAAGATTGAGGCATATACACGGGAAATTACCTCCGAACTGCTGTCGTGCGACAAGCTGTTCGCCCGCAGGGATTCCGGCTGCAAGTGTCCCAAGTGCGGAGCGGGGACGATGCAGTTTTACGGCAAGGTCGTCCGCTGCGACAACGCGGAGTGCGGTCTGCCCGTGTTCCGCCTGAAAGCAAACCGCACCCTCTCTGATGATGAAATCAAAAACCTGCTCACCGACGGACACACGAAACTGCTCAAAGGATTCAAGAGCAAGCAGGGCAAGAGTTTTGATGCCGTAGTCGCCTTTGACGGGGACTATAACACGGTTTTCGTGTTCCCAGAAAGGAAAAGTAAAGCGACCTCTGCGAAAAGAAGAAAATAAATGTTTAACTTTGCCACTGGTTCAGAGTAATGAATTGTTCTTCGATACCGGATTACACTCATACTTTGGATTTAGTGGTGGCACTCGGAGGGATACCGGGTGCCTTTTTCTTCTCGTTTTCCAACGATTATCCCTATCATCATTATCAATCCACTAAATTCCAAAGAAATGAACAACAAGAAGAAAAACGAGGGTCGGACCGACTTTTCCTATTACGGTCTGTACCTGCTGGACTACCTCACCACGAACAAGTTTGAACAGGCAGCCGATGAAGCCTTCATCCGAGAAAGAACCGACCGTGCCGCCGAAGCGTATGAACGGGCAAGGCTCGAAGGCTATCCTGTCGACGGGGCGCAGGAACTGGCGATGAAGGTGCTGACGGAGGGCCTTCGCTACTCCAGGCACGCCATCCTGCGCGAAGTCGTGGAGAACGAATTTGCGGGTGAAGTGCCGGAAGAAAAATGTGAAGCCTTTACCCAGAAGCTGCTGCCGCTTGTCGGAAACGTATTCTCCATCTATGACCTCTCGGACGACAATTTCGCCCTGTCGCCCGAATATGACCTGCTCTACACGGAGCTGACGGGAGCCGTCATCCTCTATATCGAAGAGTATGGCGTTTAACCGCAAACAGAGGTTGAGGGACAACATCGAGGCGATACGGACGGCATTCCTCCTTGACAGGGAACAGCGCACACCCACCGCACGCGAACGGCTCTTGTTAGAGCGTTATTGCGGGTTCGGGGGACTGAAGAGCATACTCAACCCTGCAAGGGAACTGACGGATGCCGTCCACTGGGCGAAGTCCGACCTCGAACTGTTTGCCCCTACCGTGGAACTGCACAGGTTGCTGCGGGAGAACACAAAAGACGAGACGGAGTACAAACGGTATATGGATGCCATGAAGCAGTCCGTGCTGACCGCCTTCTATACCCCGCCGGAGATAACCGGGACCATCGCGGACGTGCTGCATGAACACGGCATCCGTCCCGACCGGGTGCTGGAGCCGTCGGCAGGTGTCGGTGCATTCGTGGACGCCGTGCTGGAGAACAGACCGGACGCGGACATCATGGCTTTTGAGAAAGACCTGATGACGGGCAAGATACTGAAGCACCTGCATCCCGGACAGAAAGTAAGGGTACAGGGCTTCGAGAAGATAGAAAAGCCGTTCATGAACCATTTTGATTTGGCTGTCTCCAATATACCGTTTGGCGATGTGGCGGTGTTCGACCCGGAATTTTCGGGCAGCAAGGATCCTGCAAGGCACTCGGCGGCACGGACGATACACAATTACTTTTTCCTGAAAAGCCTTGACGCGGTGCGTGAAGGCGGAATCGTGGCGTTCATCACCTCGCAGGGGGTACTGGATGCCCCGACCAACGCGCCCATACGCGAGTATATGATGAACCATGCCAATCTGGTGGGCGTAGCCCGCCTGCCGAACAACCTCTTTACGGATAACGCGGGAACGGAGGTGGGCAGCGACCTGATTATCCTGCAAAAGAACAGCGGAAAGAATGGTGAACTGTATTACAACGAAAAACTCTTCGTGCAGACCGAACAGACCCCTATCGGCACTTCCGTAAATGGGTATGTATGGAGCATCGGCTCGCTTTCACACACGGATTTAATCAGAAGTACCGACCCATACGGGAAACCAGCCTATAAACTCCTGCACCGTGGGGACATCGCACAACTGGCGGAAGACTTGCGGGAGCATCTGAAAATAGAACTGCAACAACTTGACAGGAAACTGTATGAGAAACACAGCCTGCATCCGACAAAGGAGGAAAGCACGGCTGCGGAAGTGCAACCTGCTCCGAAAACAGAAAAGGTATCACCTTCTGTAATAGCCCCCGTTTCTGTAATTGAGCCTGTCAAGGGAGTGGAGAAGCCGCAGGCACAGCCCATAGAGGAAAAGCCGGAGATTGAGCCGCGCCAACCCAATCATTCGTCAGCCGTGCAGCTTACCCTGCTCGACCTTTGGGGTATGCCCATAGAGGAACCGGCAAAAAAGAAAAAGGCAGCGAAAAAGGAAAGCAAGCCGAAGCCTATGCCGTCCACGCCTAAACCGCAGGTCAAAGTTACTCCACCCGTTGAAGCCGCCAAGCCAGTAAACGGTAATAAGGAAGAAAAGCCGGAAAATGCCGAAAAGCCAAACGACCCGGACGACATTTACGCCACTCTGGATTGGGAAACCAATCCTCCCATCAACGGCTTCTATGAGACAATGATGAGCCTGACAGCGGAACGGCGCAAGACCCTACGGCTTGAGGCAGAACGGCACAGGCAGGAACAACTGAAAAAGATGGGTATCAAAGACACGTTGAACCCTGCTTTTGCGCCTTCTTCGGACAATATGGATAAAAAGCCGGAACAAACGGAAGAAATAAAGCAACCTGAAACACTGGCAGAAGTTGTGCCTACTTCCGAAACGGTTGCCACTTCCCTGTTCCCGGAACTTGAAACGGAAAAGCCGAAGGAGGAAGTCATGGACCATTCTCCCCGTCCGTTCAACGGCCTGCTGGAGCCACACCACCGTGACGGCTCGATGGTGCTGGATGCTTCACGCAATCTCGGTTACTTGAAAGACCTCACGCCTTACGGTGCGACCTTCCAACCGCTCGACCTTCGTGGCTATCAAAAAGAGAAAGCGATGCTGTATATATCGCTCCGTGACGCTTACGAACGTCTGTATAGCCACGAGACGGAGAACCATACGGAACACAAACCGCAGCGCGGGTATCTCAACACCTACTACGATGAGTTTGTCATGCGTTACGGTAACCTCAACGCCAGACAGAACGTGAAACTGGTGATGATGGATGCCGGAGGGCGCGACATCCTTTCGCTGGAACGTGCGGAGGACGGCAAGTTTGTCAAGGCGGACATCTTCGACCGTCCCGTTTCCTTCTCGGTAGAGAGCCGTGTCAATGCAGGCTCTCCCGAAGAAGCCTTGTCCGCATCGCTCAACAAGTTTGGCACGGTCAATCTCGGCTATATGCGGGAGATAACCGACACCACGGAAGAGGAACTGCTTGGTGCCCTCAAGGGGCGCATCTTCTACAACCCGCTCGTAACCGGTTACGAAATCAAAGACCGCTTCATCGCGGGGAACGTGATAGAGAAGGCGGAACGCATAGAGGGCTGGATGAAGGACAATCCCGAAAGTGAGCGGATCCCGGAGGTGAAACAGGCGTGGGAGGCATTGAAGGAGGCCGAACCGCAGCGCATCTCCTTTGAAGACCTCGACTTCAATTTCGGGGAACGCTGGATTCCCACGGGTGTGTATGCCGCCTACATGAGCCTCCTTTTCGACACGAACGTGAAAATAGCCTACTCCGCAAGCATGGACGAGTTTTCCGTGGCGTGCGGCAACCGCACCATGAAGATCACGGACGAGTTTTTAGTAAAGGGCTATTACCGGAACTATGACGGTATGCACCTGTTGAAGCACGCCCTGCACAACACCTGCCCCGACATGATGAAAAGTATCGGCAAGGACGAGAACGGCAACGACATCAAGGTACGCGACAGCGAGGGCATACAGCTCGCCAACGCGAAGATAGACGAAATCCGTAACGGGTTCTCCGAATGGTTGGAAGAACAGTCGCCGCAGTTCAAGGAACGGCTCACGACGATGTATAACCGCAAGTTCAACTGTTTCGTGCGCCCGAAGTATGACGGCTCGCACCAGACTTTTCCCGACCTCAACCTGAAAGGGCTGGCAAGCCGGGGAATCAAGAGCGTTTACCCGTCGCAGAAGGATTGCGTCTGGATGCTGAAACAGAACGGCGGCGGGATCTGCGACCACGAGGTGGGAACCGGCAAGACGCTGATAATGTGCATAGCGGCACATGAGATGAAGCGTCTGAACTTGGCGCACAAGCCGATGATTATCGGGCTGAAAGCGAATGTGGCGGAGATTGCCGCCACCTATCAGGCGGCATATCCCAATGCGAGGATTCTCTACGCTTCTGAAAAGGATTTCTCGACCGCCAACCGCGTGCGTTTTTTCAACAACATCAAAAATAACGATTACGATTGCGTCATCATGTCGCACGACCAGTTCGGCAAGATACCGCAGTCACCGGAGTTGCAGCAGCGCATCCTGCAGGCGGAGCTTGATACGGTGGAGGAAAACCTCGAAGTCTTGCGGCAGCAGGGCAAGAACGTGTCGCGGGCGATGCTGAAAGGGCTGGAGAAGCGCAAGCACAACCTTGTGGCGAAGCTGGAGAAGGTGGAACACGCTATCAAGTCCCGCACGGATGATGTGGTGGACTTCAAGCAGATGGGCATCGACCACATCTTCATTGACGAGAGTCACCAGTTCAAGAACTTGACTTTCAACACCCGTCATGACCGTGTGGCGGGATTGGGAAACTCGGAAGGAAGCCAGAAGGCCCTGAATATGCTCTTTGCCATCCGTACCATACAGGAACGCACGGGCAAGGACTTGGGGGCTACGTTCCTTTCGGGCACGACCATTTCCAACAGTCTGACGGAACTGTACCTGCTCTTCAAATACCTGCGCCCCAACGAACTGGAACGGCAGGACATCCGCTGTTTCGATGCTTGGGCTGCCATCTTCGCCAAAAAGACGACCGATTTTGAGTTCAACGTAACGAACAATATCGTTCAGAAGGAGCGTTTTCGCTATTTCATCAAGGTGCCGGAGCTTGCCGCCTTCTACAACGAGATTACCGACTACCGCACGGCGGAGGATGTAGGTGTGGACAGACCAAACAAGAATGAGATACTGCACCACATACCGCCCACACCGGAGCAGGAGGACTTCATACAGAAGCTGATGCAGTTTGCCAAAACCGGCGATGCCACTCTGCTTGGCAGGTTACCCCTGTCGGAAACGGAGGAAAAGGCGAAGATGCTCATCGCCACCGACTACGCGAGAAAGATGGCTCTTGATATGCGCATGATAGACCCGAACTACGAGGACCATCCCGACAACAAGGCAAGCCATTGTGCCAAGATGATTGCAGAGTATTACCACAAGTACGAGGCGCACAAGGGTACGCAGTTCGTATTCTCCGACTTGGGGACATACCAGCCGGGGGAAGGATGGAACGTGTACAGCGAGATAAAACGCAAGTTGGTGGAGGATTACGGCATACCGGCAAGTGAGGTGCGCTTCATTCAGGAGTGTAAGACGGATAAGGCTCGTAAGGCGGTGATAGATGCCATGAACGCCGGGACGGTACGCGTGCTGTTCGGCTCCACAAGTATGCTCGGAACGGGCGTGAATGCGCAGAAAAGATGTGTCGCCATCCATCACCTTGATACACCGTGGCGACCGTCCGACCTGCAACAGCGTGACGGACGGGGTGTTAGAGCCGGGAACGAGATTGCCAAGCATTTTGCCGAGAACAACGTGGATGTCATCATCTACGCGGTGGAAAAGTCGCTGGACAGCTACAAGTTCAATCTGCTGCACTGCAAGCAGACGTTCATATCGCAGCTCAAAAGCGGAGCGATGGGCGCACGTACCATCGACGAGGGAGCAATGGACGAAAAATCGGGTATGAACTTCTCGGAGTATATGGCGTTGCTCTCCGGCAATACCGACCTTTTGGATAAGGCGAAATTAGAGAAGCGTATCGCCTCGCTCGAAGGGGAACGCAAATCGTTCAACAAGGGCAAGCGCGATTCGGAGTTCAAGCTGGAATCCAAGACGGGAGAACTGCGCAACAACACGGCTTTCATCGAAGCCATGACGGAAGACTGGAACCGTTTTCTTTCCGTTGTGCAGACTGATAAGGAAAGCAGCCGCCTTAATCTTGTTAAGGTGGACGGCGTGGATTCAACGGATGAGAAGGTCATCGGTAAGCGTTTGCAGGAAATCGCCAAGAACGCCACGACTGGTGGACTGTACAAGGCTGTCGGGGAACTTTACGGCTTTCCGATAAAGGTGGTCAGCGAGAGGACACTCAAAGAAGGTCTGGAGTTCACCGACAACCGCTTCGTGGTGGAGGGGAACTACAAGTACACCTACAACAACGGGCATCTGGCGATGGCAGACCCGATTGCTGCCGCACGAAACTTTCTGAACGCATTGGAGAGGATTCCGACCATCATCGACCAGTACAAGTCTAAGAACGAAGTGCTGGAAAAGGAGATTCCGCAGTTGCAGGAGATAGCGGGCAAGGTGTGGAAGAAGGAGGACGAGCTGAAACAGCTGAAGTCCGAACTCGCCGCACTGGACCGCAAGATACAGCTTGAGCTGGCTCCGGCTCAGGAAAACACGGAAGAGAACCGGCAAGGCAACGAGAAAAAACAGACGGAACAACAGCCGGAAAGCCCGCACGTGGACTTTGTACGCAGTCATTTAATTATAGGGAGACTCGGTTTATCGGAATCCAAAGGTGTAAAACTTTAATATCGAAGTCTTGACAGAAAAAGCCAGTGGTTGAATTTTTCACCACTGGCTTTAATTCTAATAATTTTTCAATCTAATATGACCGAATCTATAACGTTAAATCATAGATTATGTGTCTATTTGTGAAGAAAAAGACGTAACTTTGTATCAAAATCAAATAAGCATAACAATGGAGCCATCTATATCTATATACAGTTTTTCACTTTATACCGCACTGCCGTTGATGTTATTCTTCGGCTTTTATTTTTTGTTTGCAAAGACTCCTGAAAAGAAAATTTTCACGAATTATCTCCGCTCCCGACAGATGATGGGTATAGCTATGTTGCTGCTTTCAGCAAACTATTCGGTACATTTCTTCTTTGGCATCCGATTCAAAAATGTGAATTCTTCCATATTGATGAACATGTCCACATACTTTCTGTGCTACTCTCTGTTCAGTTCGGCATTGATAATGTTGCTTGATCGTTTTTACATTACCAAACGGCGTGTGTGGACACATATCATTTTATGGATTATATTTTCAACTCTTTCCGGAGTTGTGTTGTTCCTGTTGCCAAGCGGAATCATGCAAAAATTCTCTTTATTTGCTTTAGCTGTATGGTTAGTCGTTTTTGGAGTCGTTTTAGCTCGCAGAGTCATAATTGCATACCGTAGAGCCATTCGGATTTTCAATGAAACTCAGGCGGATGATATAGGTACATATATCGAATGGCTTTCCATATTCACTTATTGGGCTGTTATCTTCGGTGTCGGATGCGGATTGCTGACATTTCTGCCAGACAAATATGTTTTTATCTGGATTTTGTCGTCAATACCGTTCTACAGCTATCTTTTCTACAGCTATCAGAACTACCTGCTGTTCTATGAACAGGTGGAAAATGCTTTTGAGCAAGATATACAGTCTGAAGAAGAACTTCTGACAGATACAGAAACAGAACCTAAAATAGTTTCTGAGAAAGAAGTTCCAGTGTCCTATACAGAAATTATAGAGAAAGTGGCCAACTGGATAAAGACAGACGGCTATGTCCAGCAGGGACTTACCATAAAAGAACTGTCCAAAATACTTTATACGAACCGTACCTATCTTTCCGCTTATATCAAGACTACGTATAAAATGACATTCCGCGAATGGATAACCGGTCTCCGGTTGGAGTATGCGAAAAACATACTGAAGGAGCATCCGGAAATCAATATACAGAAGCTGGCTGAGTCTTCCGGCTTTCTTTCTCGCAGTAACTTTATCAAATCATTTACCGAAAAGGAAGGATGTACGCCTGGCAAGTGGAAAAAAGCAAATCTGGAATAATTTGTGTGGTAAAAAGCCGATGAAAAAGGTCTCAGAAGCCCATTTTCAAAAAGTGCTCAAGCGACAAAAAAGTGCTAATTCGACAAAAAGGTGCTCAAACGACAATTTGAAAAGTGCTCAAACGACAATTTTTTATAAAACGCTGTATTTCAACAGAAAAAGTTTTTGTAATATTTTGGGCGCTGAATGGCATTTATTACCTTTGGAGATGACAAAGATAATGAATTCAAGTTTATATGAGCAGAAAAATCACTTTTCTTACCCTGTTTCTGTGGCTGATGACGCTAACTTTTCCTGTCATTGCGCAGCAGAAAGCAGACACGACCTACACCTTCCGGTTCGTTACGCAGAAGGACATGTTCTACGTGCCTTGGAATGGCAATGACACGGAACTTGCCCGCCTGTTGGAATGTATCGAAAACAGTAAAGCAACAATTCTTGACGGCAAACTGCCGCTATTGGTTGACGGATATTGCAATTCGCAGAGCAGTGAAGTCAAGAACCTTGCAACAGCGAAGATTCGTGCCAACCGTGTGAAATCAGAACTGATTACACGAGCGAAAATCAAGGAAGAAAACTTCATTACCCGCAATCATGTGACAGAGGGTGATTTTGTCACCGTGCGCCTGACGGTACCGGTAAAGGAAACAGCCGTGACGGATGCGGAAGCAGAAGCACGACGCAAGGCGGAAGCCGAACGCTTAGAAACCGAGAAGCGTGCCGAGCAGGAACGGCTTGCCGAAGAGCAGCGCAAGGCGGAAGAAGCCCGACTTGCCGCTGAAAAGGCAGAAGCCGAGAAAACCGCTCAACAAAATACACTTGCCGACACGCTGTCGGAAACCAAAATCACAACTGATTATCATCTCTCCCTGCGTGCCAACCTGCTGCGCTGGGCTACCTTGACACCAGATTTAGGACTTGAATGGCGCATCTGTCCATCGTGGGGCATTGCCGTAAACGGCTCGTGGACTTCTTGGAGCTGGAGTGACAAAGACCGCCGCTATGCACTCTGGGAAGTGGCTCCGGAAGTACGTTACTATATGGGTGAGAAGAAAGCCTGGCATCTGGGCGCGATGTTCAAGGCTGGACAGTTCAACTACAAGCTTTCCGAAACAGGCAAGCAGGGCGACCTGATGGGTGGCGGCATCACCGCCGGCTATCAGCTGCGACTAAACAAGGCATTAGATCTTGATTTCAACCTCGGTTTGGGCTACCTGAATGCCGATTTCGAAAAATATGAAGTCATCGATGGTGTGCGCGTGCGCTGTGGCAACGAGACAAAAAATTGGTGTGGCCCCATCAACGCCGGTGTGACATTGGTATGGAAGTTATTCTAATACGGAGGAATAGAGTATGAAAGCAAGACAATATATAAATATGGTAGGAATGGCAGCCGCCGTGCTGCTCTCTTCCTGCGTGAAGGACACGCTTTATGACACGCCGCATCCCGACTATGGGAAGATTGCGGTGACAGCCGACTGGTCGGCACGCGGTGAGGGTATCGACATACCTACCACATGGACGGTTACCATGGGTGACTATACGGGTACGGAGACTTCCGCCACCCATGCCCCCAACCATCTGTTTGCTCCGGGCAGCTACACCCTTGCGGTGTGGAACCCTGCTGAAGGAATCATGGTAAATGGTACCACCGCCACCATTGCCGCAGCCACGGGAAACCGGGCAGGAACGGATGCCTTTGTGAACAATGCCCCGGGATGGTTCTTCACCTATACGAAACAGGTGAGCATCGAGAAAGACAAGGACTATCCGCTGACCGCTGCAATGAAGCAGCAGGTACGCGAACTGACACTTATCATCAAACCGACGGGTGATGCCGCCGGACGCATCACGGAGATTGTTGCCCATCTGACGGGTGCAGCCAGAACACTCGATTTCGCTACCGATACCTACGGAGCCGCTTCAAACGTCGTGCTGCCCTTCACCAAGATAACCGAAGGTGACGATGCCGGCAAGTGGAAAGCCACGGTGCGGCTGATGGGTGTGACCGGCACGGAACAACTGCTGATGGGTGAAATCCGCTATGCCGACGGCAACCCGACCCCCACCACGCTGAAAAGCGACCTCACAGTAGCTCTCAAGGAGTTCAACACCAGAAAGGGCAAATCGCTGACCCTCGGCGGAACGCTGGTTGAGACTCCCGAAGGCATGGAAGTGGACGGAGTCGAAATCAACGGCTGGGAAGAAGTGAAAGGTGATGATGTAAATGCCGATTTGTAAATAATTAGCAAACCGAACGCAGAAGCAAAGCTTGCTTTGATTTTGCTAAGGTGCAGCAATTATTGAAATGGAATTTAACTAATATAATAACAGAATATAATGAAGACAAGATTTTTTGCACTTGCGATGCTCGCCCTCGCACTGGTAGCCTGCAACAACGACAACGAGAACCTGAACGGTGACCCCGTGGCCGCCCAGTTTACCGCCAACATCGCCCCCGCCACCCGCGCCAGCGGAACCACCTGGACTGGCGGCGACCGTATCGGCATCACCGACATCGGCAACGATTCCCAGTACGGCAACGTGCCTTTCATCCTGAAAAACGGGAAATTTGAGGCAGAAGGAAAGGTCATCTATATCGAAGATACAAAGACCCATACTTTCCGCGCCTACTATCCGTACAACGCGGCGGGAGGCATCCTCGCTGCCACGACCGATGCCACGGCGCAGCAGAACCAGCCTGCCATCGACTTCCTCTTTGCTTCAGGAGCCACGGGAGACAAAAACAACCCGGTAGTAAGCTTCACCGACAAAACCGCCAAAGGCGGTGAAGACAACTCCTTCCACCACCGCATGAGCCAGATAACCCTTACCTTCGAGGCGGGCGACGGCGTGAATTTCAGCGTGGTCAAGCCTGAACGTTACACGCTGGACGGATTGTTACTCACCGGTACGTTCAACACGGCCGACGGTATTGCCACCGCAGACAACGGGGTACAGACCGGAGAACTGACCATGAATTTGGCAGACGGCAATCTCACGTCATCAATCATCCTCTTCCCGCAGACAGTTGCATCCCTGCCGTTGGTTGTGAATTACAAAGGTCAGGAATATCATGCCACACTCACCGTGCCCGAAGGCGCACTGCAGGCGGGCAACAACTATACCTATACCGTCAAGGTACGCAACAAAGTCCTTGAAGTCAGCGAAGCCACCATTGCAAAGTGGAACGATATAGACGGTGGAGATGTGGGTGCTGACCTGTAGGATTTTAATAATTAATCAATTAGAATGAAGAATTATGAGACATAGATTATTTATCCCCGCAGCCACCGCACTGCTGTTCGCCCTCGCCGCCTGCACGCAGGACGAACTTGCTGGCGATAACCGTCTGCCCGAAGGTGAATACCCCGTCGTCATCCGTGCCACCGGATTGTCCGTAGAGGCAACGCCGCAGGCAGCCCCTTCCACCCGTGCCACCGTGGACGGCGACTGGCAGGGCATACAGACTGTGGCACTCAAAATGGGTGACCTGGTAAAGGAATACACCGTAACGGCTTCTACCGATTTCAAGAGTGCCACGCTTTCACGTGAGAACGACCCGCACTACTGGACCAGCCGCGACCCGATTACCGTATCGGCATGGTGGCCCTTCGATAATGCCGACATCACACAGATGCCTGCCGTGAAGGTGGCCGAAGACCAAAGCAAATTGGCTGACTTTCAGAACAGCGACTTCATCGCCGCTGAGAACAGGAAGGTGGAATTTAACAACCCGAAACTTGAATTTACCCACCGCACGACACGCGTGGCAATCGAACTGAAGCCCGGCACGGGATTCACAAGCGTGGACGGTGCCACGGTGAGCCTCGTGAGCCTGTCCGCCGATAACGGCAACCCGACTGCCATCAAGACCTACAACGCAAGCGGCAACACCTACGAGGCACTGACTGCCCCGCAGACCGTTGTGGCAGGCAAGCCGTTCGTCCGGGTGGAACTCGGCGGCGGCACCTTCTACTTCCGCCCGCAGAACAACGTCGTATTAGAGGCTGGCAACCGCTATTCTTACACCGTTAAGGTGAACGCCACCGGCCTGACGTTAGAGGGTTGCACCATCGGCAGCTGGGTTGACGGCGGCGGCGAGAGTGGTGAGGCTGAGGATTTGGGCTACAACTACGACAGCAACACCAAGACCTACACGGTCTATAACGCAGACGGCCTGATGAATGTAGCCGAATTAGTGAACGGAGGTAAGACCGACATAAACATTACCCTCGACAAAAACATTGACCTCACAGGCAAAGGCTGGACGCCGATAGGCACAGACTACGACAACTCATACACCGGCACCTTCGACGGCGGCGGCCATACCATCACGGGGCTAACCGTTACGACAAATGACGAATATGCGGGTCTGTTCGGCTATCTCGGTAATTTCAATAATGGTGCCGCTACGGTGAAGAATGTGGTGATGGATGGCATACAGATAACATGCAATCACAGGTCGGGTTATGCCGGCGGCGTGGCAGGATATAGCTGGGGCACCATTGAAAACTGCTCGGTGTCGGGCAGCGTCAGCGGCACGGTGTATGTCGGCGGTGTGGTGGGTGCTCAAATAGGCGGTTCCATCACCGGATGCAGTTCCTCTGCCACAGTGAAGGGAACGGTCGATGTCGGCGGCGTGGCAGGTCAGACGAATTCGAGTGCCACCCTGACCGCTTGCTATGCCACGGGCAACGTGATCATAGAAATAAACCCCGCAAAGAATATCGCTTGCGGCAGTCTGGTGGGAATGAACGCAGGAAGCAGCCTCCTTGCCTGCTATGCCACGGGCAACGTAACCAGTACGGGTAGTAGCACTGGCTATATGCATATCGGCGGCTTTTTGGGAAATAACTACACCACCGTGACTGCCTGCTATTGGAAGAACAATCATGAACAAGGCATCGGCTACAAAAAGGCAGGCACCGTCACCGAAGTCACGAAGGTGGACGGCACTGACGTTACCTGGCAGAAAGCCGTTGATGCCATGAACACCGCCTTGCAGAACGCAGGCTCAGAGTGGCGTTACGAACTTAAAGGAGCATTGCCCACCTTGATGAAGCAGTAAACCGTCGGGGGAAATGTTCCGCCCGCAACGGAAAGAACCAGAGTAATAAAATAACAGATATTATGAGGATAAGATTTTTTGCACTTGCAGCGCTCGCCCTCTTATTGGGCGCCTGCACACAGGACGAAGCGGGCTTCCTGCCAGAAGGGGCGGAAGGCACACCCATCGTCTTCACCGCCACGGGGCTGAATCCCGTCGCGACAGCCACCGCCGGCACCCGTGCCCCAGCGGACGGCAATTGGGAGGGTGTGCAGAGCGTGGCAGTCCTGATGGACGGTACGGTGAAGGCATACGACGTGACGCCTTCCACCGCTGCCCCCACCAGCGCCACGCTGACCTCCACCGACCCGTACTACTGGACCAACCACAACGGCATCACCGTTACGGCGTGGTGGCCCTACACAGCTGGCGAGACAGCTCCGCCTGCTGTGAAGGTAAAAGCCAACCAAAGTGCCCAGAAAGACTTTGAGGGCAGCGACCTCATCGTAGCCGACGGGCAGACGGTGACCTACGGTAGCCCCACACTTCGCTTCACCCACCGCACGGCGCGAGTGACCATCGTTCTGACGGACTACACCGAGGGGCTGGCATCCGTGCGACTGACGGGCCTCTCCACCGAAGGCGACAACCCGGATAAAATCGTCCCGTACAGCAAGGGCAGCAACACCTACATCGCCATCGTCGCCCCGCAAAGTGTGGAAGCTGGCAGGACCTTCATTACGTGCACCTTCACTAACGGCAAGACCTTAGTTTATAAGATGAAGAATGCTACCGACTGGCAGGCGGGCGGTGAATATACCTACACCGTCTCCCTCGCTGCGGCAAAAGACCTGGGCTATACCATAGAGAGCGACGGCAGCTACACCGTGACCTCCGCCGATGGCCTGATGAATGTAGCCGAATTAGTGAACGGAGGTAAGACCGACATTAACATTACCCTCGACAAAAACATTGATCTGACGGGCAAAGGCTGGATGCCGATAGGCACAAGCTTCGATAACTCATACAAAGGCACCTTCGACGGTGGCGGCCATACCATTACGGGGCTGACCTTTACGACAAATGACGAATATGCGGGTCTGTTCGGCTGGCTCAATAGAGCTGGTACGGTGAAGAACGTGGTGATGGAGGGCGTACAGATAACAAGCAATCAAATATATGGCGGCAGTATTGGCGGCGTGGTAGGATATAGCTGGGGCACCATTGAAAACTGCTCGGTGTCGGGCAGCGTCAGCGGCACGGTGTATGTCGGCGGTGTGGTGGGTGCTCAAATAGGCGGTTCCATCACCGGATGCAGTTCCTCTGCCACAGTGAAGGGAACGGTCGATGTCGGCGGCGTGGCAGGTCAGACGAATTCGAGTGCCACCCTGACCGCTTGCTATGCCACGGGCAACGTGATCATAGAAATAAACCCCGCAAAGAATATCGCTTGCGGCAGTCTGGTGGGAATGAACGCAGGAAGCAGCCTCCTTGCCTGCTATGCCACGGGCAACGTAACCAGTACGGGTAGTAGCACTGGCTATATGCATATCGGCGGCTTTTTGGGAAATAACTACACCACCGTGACTGCCTGCTATTGGAAGAACAATCATGAACAAGGCATCGGCTACAAAAAGGCAGGCACCGTCACCGAAGTCACGAAGGTGGACGGCACTGACGTTACCTGGCAGAAAGCCGTTGATGCCATGAACACCGCCTTGCAGAACGCAGGCTCAAAGTGGCGTTACGAACTTAACGGAGCATTGCCTACCTTGAGGAAGCAGTAAGCCGTTGCGGGCGGAAATGTTCCGTCCGCAACGAACATTAAACGAAGTATAACCCCAATAAAAAAAGGAGGACGTGATGGAACACACGGAGAATCCACCATATAGGTTTTGGCATCAAGGCATTGTTAATAATAATATAGACTCCAGTGTAAATATGGAAGCTGTAAGCCGGACATTGCCAAGATTGGTGCTCATTAAAGGCAACAAATCAAGTAATTAAATTAAAAACATGGGACTTTTTCACAGAGACAAGAAAAATAATGACGATGAGCCGGACAGTGTTCAAACCAATTCATTCTCTGATATTATGAATGGTTTGCAGTACGCCGTAAATTGTGCACAAGATACATTACAGAATCATCAGATACAAAATCTGACCAGACTTTTTGAAGGAACAAATGCAAATAACGCAAATACGTTCCAATCAAAAAAAATCATGGTTGGAGACAAGACTATTGATATTCCACTTATAGCCTTGATATCCCATCATTATCTTGCAATGGATAATGTGCAGATAAAGTTCAAGGCGAAGGTCGGAAGCGTGGAATCACAGATTCCGGAAAACAACTTATTGTTATCCAGCCCACAAAGAGCCAATCTCCAGATGCAGATGAGCAACATAAAACCGGATGCGGATGATGTCATGGAGGTTTGCGTCAATTTTAAGGTTCAGGAGACTCCGGAGAGCATTTCCCGAATTATTGACGATTTTGTAAAAAATATCTAACAATTTTAAAATTCAAATGTTATGGCAGAAGAAATAAAGAACCAAGGGCAACAAGAAAATGCGGAAAACTTGAATGAAAATGTAAGCGGACAGGCGAAAGAAATTATCTCCGCTGCATTGGAAGAGACTCAAAACAGAGAAACTTCTCCAGTTCTTAAAGCAGATTCAAACGTGACTGACAAATTCAAGGGGCTTCCCATGCGGGAACTTATTGCAGCTCCACTTATTGCAGCAGCCGAAGCACAACAGGAATTGGCAGCGACAGCATGGAATTTCTACCAGCAAATTGCATTTGATGGTAAAAGCGGCAATAAAGCGCGTATATTGGAATTCGATGTCGAAAGACCGATACAGCAGGATGGAAAAATGACAACAATGTCACAAAGTGTCAAGGCTCCGTTTATAGGATTGGTGCCTATTCCTTCCCTGCTCATAGATCGCGTGGATGTCGATTTCCAGATGGAGGTTACCGATACATCAAACGTAAAAAGCACTACCAACGCAGAAGTAGAGACAAAAGCTTCTGCAAAACATTGGTTTATAAATGCGGAAATCAGCGGCAAAGTCACAACCGCCCGCGAGAACACCCGCATGACCAACCAAACGGCAAAATACCAGATACATGTTTCTGCCAGCCAGCAGCCGCAGACCGAAGGTCTGTCTAAACTGATGGATATAATGGCATCATGTATCGAGCCTATAACAAACGAAAGTAACAGTAAGTAAATATATGAATTTGATTCAAGCATTAAGATTGCCAAACAGTCGAGCAGTAATGACAAATATTGCACGGTTTCATTATCAAAATATTTATAATGTAGGTTTGACCCCTCCGATTGCCACGCAAAGTAATTTGACATTTCAAATAAAAGGATATACCCGTAACTATCGTTTTCTTAGATTAGACTATGCCTGTGTCATATATATTGCGGATGGAATAGCAGTCGTTGCTTCAAATGGCATAGATACTTTAAGTTCAGGTTTTTCGGGGTGTTATATGGCCAGTTTTAGGCACAATGGCATTAGGTATGTTGCTCATATTCCAACGCCTAACAATAGTATTAAAACATCATGGAATCTGGCGGTTAAAAATCGAATAATAGATAATGTTGTTCTTTTTAAACCTACTGAAGGATTGGCGAGAATCCCAGGAACCATTGGTATTTGGGGAATTATAACATTTAACGATAGATGTTATCGGCTTGATGTAAATGAAAACGCTCCTCCAAGTCAAGCCATACGTGGCCAAAGAATTTTTAACTCAATCCCGAGAAATCCCATACTAACAGAAATTCCACCTATCGCCGGTGGTCAGATGCCTTAATAATTATAACAATTGTAAATAAGGGAAGAATGGTTGTTTCATTGAGGAGTAGAATTCTATTCGGATATATAATTCTGGTGGCGGTCATAGGCAGCATGGCCGCCATTCTCATCCATGAACCTGCGAAGTTCCACGACCTATATGCGTATTTTAAATAACGGTATTTACACAAACAGCAAATGAGCGAACAATTCGTTACCACTACCAAGCATTTCCGCAAGCTGCTTGCCGCAGGCTATCTGTTGATAGTCCTGCTGGTGGGCGGCATCATCTGCACGTGGCTCGGAGAATGGCGCGACTTGGAGTTGCTGGAACGGGAGAACCGTGAAATCAACCGCTTCCGCAAGGAAACACACGATGCGTATGTGGGTGTGGTGGAGTTGTCTCTTTTGGGCGAGTCGGTGCTGGAATGGGACGATAAGGATGTGGCGGCATACCGGCGGCAACGGATGACGGTGGATAGTATGCTTTGCCGCTTCAAGAGCCATTACGAATCGGTGCGTATAGACAGCGTGCGCCACTTGCTGGAGGACAAGGAAAAGCGGCTGTGCGCCATCATGGAGGCTCTGGAACAACAGGCGGACATCAACCGCCGGATAGCCAAGCAGGTGCCGGTGATAGTGCAAACGAGCAGGCAGGAAGAGCCGAAGAAACAGAGGAGGAAAGGTTTTCTCGGGTTGTTCGGCAAGAAACAGGAAGCACCTCCGACGACGACCACCACGATGCTCTACACACTGAACCGTGATATGATAGCGCAACAACGTGCCCAAAGCCATCGTCTGTCGGAATATGCCGACAGCCTTGCCAGCCGCAATGCGGAACTGAACCGCCAACTGCAAACCCTTATCCAGCAGATGGACCACAAGGTGCAGGCTGACTTGCAGGAACGTGAGGCGGAAATATCCGCTATGCGTGAAAGATCGTTCTTGCAGGTAGGTATCATAACGGGTGTCATGCTGCTGTTGCTCATTATTTCATACATCATCATTCACCGCTATGCCACCCGCATCAAGCAGTACAAACGTAAGACAACAGATTTAATCGGGCAACTGCAAAAGTCCGTAAAACAAAACGAATCGTTGATAGCCTCACGCAAGAAAGCGATGCACACCATCACCCACGAGCTACGCACACCACTGACTGCCATACATGGATATGCGGAACTGATGCAGGACAACGAAGAAGAAAAGATAAGCGGTTATGCGGACAATATCCTGCAAGCCTCCAAGAGAATGACCGCCATGCTCAACTCCCTGCTTGACTTCTTCCGCTTGGACAGCGGCAAGGAACAGGCGAATGTCCGTCCGTTTCGTTTGGAAAACATCGCGGAGCTGTTGCAAACGGAGTTTACGCAACAAGCAGAAGCAAAAGATCTTAAACTTACCATCGAGTGCCCGGAGGGTATTATCCTGAATGGCGACAAGGAGCGCATCATACAGATATGCGACAACCTGCTGGGCAATGCCGTCAAGTTCACGAATGCCGGAAGCGTTTCACTTGTCATAAGCTATGACGGCAATAGGCTGACCCTTGTAGTAGAGGACACCGGAACCGGCATGAGTGCGGAAGAACAACAGCGAGTGTTCGGAGCGTTCGAGCGGCTTTCCAACGCCGCAACGCAAGACGGTTTCGGATTGGGGTTAAGCATTGTGAAACAGATTGTCGGTATGCTTGGCGGCACTATACGCTTGGAAAGCGAAAAAGGAGAAGGCAGTCGTTTTACTGTGGAGTTGCCAATGAACACTGCCGATATTGGTATTAAAGAACAGACAGCCGCAGAAAGTCTGGCTCATATAGAAAGACCTTATTCTGTCATCGTATTGGACGACAATCCGATGGTATTATCCATGACAAAGGAAATGTATGCTGGTATAGGTGTGCATTGCGACACGTTCACCACTATTGGCGATGCAATGGAAGCCATGCGGCAGCACACATACGACCTCATGATAACCGATATGAAAATGCCGGAGATTAACGGCTATGAGGTGTTGGAGTTGTTACGCTCGTCAAGTGTCAGCAACTCGAAAGAGATTCCCATTGTCGTGGCGACCGCCTCCGGCAGTTGCAGCGAAGAGGAGCTGTTGGAAAATGGATTTACCGCCTGCCTGTTCAAGCCATTTTCCATTTCCGAACTGGTTGCTGTATCAGACAAATGCCTTTTGACAAGTACGGACAAGGATGAACTTCCCGACTTGTCCTCTCTGCTTGCATATGGTGACAAACGGGCGATGCTCGACCGTTTGATAACCGAAACAGAAAAGGATATGCAGGCTGTCCGGGAAATCATGGAGAGGAATGACCGCAAGGCGTTGGACGAATGGATGCACCGTCAGCGAAGTTCATGGGCTGTTATCCGTGCTGACAAACCCTTGTGGAACCTGTATGAACTGCTGCATCAAGAATCTGAATGTTCCGAAATGGAATTGCGGAAATGCGTGGATGCCATGCTTCGTATGGGAACAGTTATCATAGAACTTGCGCAAAAGGAAAGGAGGTCGTCGGATGAAAGTATTTGTGATTGAGGACAACCCCGTCTATAACGATTATGTCTGCAACCTGCTGAAGAAAGACAGCTTCGATACTATGTCGGCATATAATCTTGCCACTGCCAAGAAACTATTGGCAAAGTCAGAGGTGGATGATATTGTCGTTGCCGACCTACGCCTCCCCGACGGTGAAAGCATAGAATTGTTACGGTGGATGCGTGCCAACGACAAACAGCAGGTGTTTATCGTTATGACCAATTACGGGGAGGTGCATACGGCAGTGGAAAGTATGAAGCTCGGCTCAAAGGATTACATACAGAAACAGTTGTTGGAGGATAAACTGATACCGCTTATCCGCACCCTGCAAAAAGAACATGAAAAGCGACTACAATGGAACATTCCGATATTCGTCCGGCAGGGCGAAGCCTATCAGAAAATCAAGAAACGTGTGCGCCTTGTAGCCACCACCCGGATGAGCGTGCTGATACTGGGCGAGAACGGTACGGGCAAGGAACATATCGCACAACATATACACCAACAAAGCAAACTTGCCGATAAACCTTTTGTGGCAGTAGACTGCGGAGCCTTGTCCCCGTCATTGATACAATCCGCCTTCTTCGGACACGTCAAGGGCGCGTTTACGGGTGCCGAAGCAAACAAGACGGGGTATTTTCTGGAAGCGGATGGCGGCACGCTGTTCCTTGACGAAGTGGGCAACCTAACAATGGAGATGCAACAGATGCTGCTCCGCGCCATACAGGAACGCCGTTACCGTCCCGTCGGTGCAAAGGAGGACAAAACAGCCAACGTGAGGATAGTGGCTGCAACCAACGAGGATTTGCAGAAAGCCGTAACGGAAAAGCGGTTCCGGCAGGATTTGCTCTATCGCTTGCAGGAGTATGTGATAACCATGCCGCCCTTGCGCGACTGCCCGGAAGACATCATGCCATTGGCCGAGTTCTTCCGTGAAATGGCAAACCGTGAGTTGGAACGTGAAGTAAAAGGTTTTGCCGCATCTGCCCGTAATGCCCTGCTCGCCCATGCGTGGCCGGGCAACGTGCGCGAGTTGAAACAGAAGATACAGACGGCAGTCCTGCAATCAGAAGGCGATATGATAACCGAAGCCGATTTGGAACTTGACAATGAACCGTCCGCTACTTCCGCTTGTTTTACATTGAAGAGCGGGGATGAAGAAAGAGGACGTATCCTGCGTGCTTTGAAACAAGCAGCCGGTAACAAGAAAATGGCTGCAAAGATACTGGGTATCGGCAGGACAACGCTGTATAATAAATTGGTAGAGTATGGATTGAATGAAGAAAACTGACCGGAGTATGGCTGTAAATGGCAATAATTAATTAACTTTGCAATTGTATTTCAGAAAATAGCAGGCGATTGGGTAACTTTTCGCCGATGATATAGACATAAGACCGCAAGGCGTTTCGAGCGAAAATCTGGTAAATTGAAACTACGGAGACGATTGCGTGATGCTTATGCTATGCTTACGCATAGCGTGCATT
>OOCY01000592.1_pt1 | contig 27896 bp, 23 predicted proteins | sample 1671291 | NCBI WGS metagenome assembly OOCY01 (sample SAMN06348141, study PRJEB24527) | human gut metagenome | biome: human gut; feature: ankylosing spondylitis patient; material: feces | host: Homo sapiens | place: China | collected 2015-10 | reverse complement strand
GTGCCTTTTTATGTAACAGGAAATTCCTCGGAATTTCCTGTTACATAAAAAATCCCGGAAGTTTTTACACTTCCGGGCGCATTTTCTGGCATTAACAGGAAACTATTTTCTGTATACAGGTACATGACCGCACAGCAAAACACCTGGCCGTAAAAAAACGCCCGGAAATACACATGCAACAGCAACAACACATATCGTTCATGTCAATTCTTCCAGCATTTCCCATACCTGTATCTCCTTTCCGACCGCCAGTCATCCCGCAGTCCTGTGTTTCCTCATCGTCTGAACTTCCTGTTCAAATCCGATGGCGCTATCATACCCTTCATTTCCTATTTTGTCAATATGTTTTTACAATTTTTAAACTATATATTTATTTTTTTTAAACTTCTCGCGCTATCGTTTTAAAATTTTCATATTGTTTTCAGGATATCTTGCGTCGCGCTACCACCGGAACACCACGATCCCCACAATCGCCAGAACCGCACCGATAAGTTTTCTCCACTCAAACGCCGCTTTCTCGACACCGAAGAGACCAAATACCTCCGCCACATAGGAGACCAGGATCTGGGTCACAACGATGAGCAGTGTCGCCTTTGCCGGACCCAGGCCGTCCATACTTTTGATCACGGTCCAGGTGATAAATGCGCCCATGACACCGCCAAGCAGCATGTACTTCCGGTCAATGGAAAACATCCCCCAGATTTCCCCGCGTCCGGTAACGAAATATAAGACCACGCAGGTCACAAGCGCCGTCATCTGCACCCATCCTGCTGCCGCCCAGATGCTGCTCTGCTTCGTCACCTCCGTGTTAAAAATCCCCTGCAGACTCATAAGCGCTCCCGAAAGCAGTGCCACCAGAATTCCCCACATATAAAAAACCTCCTGAAACCATGTTTCCCTTAGGATTCCATGATCAGGAGGTTTTTATACCGGCTTTTACATGCCAATTTTTATCTTGTCACAACGATTCCGTTTACTGTCCATGCACCGTCCGCATCAACCGTATAACCGTCCGGAGTTGTCGTTCCGGAATACATGGCTCCGCGGTGTCCGTTGGAGATCTCCTCGAAATAATAGCAGCGAAGCTTGCCGTCATTTCCTTTGATCCAGTTCCATCCGATCATCATTCTTCCAAGTGTGCTGTCAGAAACCGGATTAAAGAAGTACCATCTTCCATCGCTATCTTTAAACCAGCCTGTCTGCATGACACCATTTGCATCGAAATGGAACCAGGAATCCTTCGGCTGTCCTGCGCCTGCATATGGATTCTCAATATGTGCCCATGCAGATACAAGATTCTTTCCGTTTGCGGCATTCTTAAAGTACCAGTTTCCCGCTGCATCCTGGCTCCAGCTTCCTGCCGTCATTCCATCAGAAGCAGATGTATTTTTCTTCTTTGAAGAAGAGCCTGCCGGTTCTCCGGATTCTCCGCTATCCGAATCACTGCTGTCGTAAGTCACTTGCTTGATCTCGAAAGTCAGATCCGGATATCCTGTGGATGTTACAACGACCGTATACGGCTCTTTGCCATCAAATACACTGCTGTTTACAAGATCGATCGTTCCGTCGCTCTTTACGATCACCGCAGCGCCTTTTCCGGATGCCGCATATTCCTTACCGTTGACCGATACCTTTGTGATGTTCTTTAAGTAGTTCGCGAAATCAGCTTTATCTGCAGAGCTTTTTTTGATGACTGCCGGTGCACTGTAATCCCTGTTATAGTATGCAGGATTCGTATCGCTGCTGAGTACAAAATCTGCCTCGATATCTGCCCATTTTTCATTCTTATCAGAGATTGTAAGGGTATACTTTCCAGGCATTGCGTCTGTATAAGTGAGCGCTCCGTCTGCAAATGATGTCTCCAGTCCCGTGACCTGATACTCCGGATCAAATCTTTCCGGAAGTTTCACCGTAACAGCGACAGATCCGTTTCCGGACTTTCCGTCAGCCACTTCAGCCTGTGTGCCATCCTTCATCGGTACATAAAGATCCGTGTCGATCTCATAAGCGCCTGCGCTTGTGAGGTATGTGATCTTATCGATGGTCTTTCCCATGATATCCTTGTACGGCTCCACGCTGGCATCGACGCCATGGCTCTCTTTTGTATATCCGGTGTAAATTCCAAGCTCGTTTCCGCGCCAGATATTTTCGAGATGGCGGAGACCATAGCTCTTTCCGTCCTTTGTCTCAAGAATCACTTCATAGATCGAACTGTTTGTCACAGACTTGTCAAGTCCGCTCACATTGATCTGGTAATCTCCGCGTGTCGTCTTTGTCGTGATCTCTGCGGTTGCTTTTGATTTTTCAGCGGACTTTCCATCCTGGAATTTTGTCTCAGAGAACTCAAATTTTCCATCTTCTCCAACGGTAACTTCTTTATAAAAGTCCGGTTTTTCCTCCGGGCTTAAAACATAATACGCATAGGTACCGTTCTCAAATAAGGTGTCTCTTCCTTTGTATGTGTTTGTCTGCTGTTTTCCGCGAAGGGTTGTCGTGATCGTCAGTTCTTTGCTATAATCTCCCACGTGGGTCAGTCCCTCAAGGTCCGCATCAGAATTTACCTTCAGTTTAACCGGGAATGTAACTCCGTCGATCTTTGATCCGTCTGAATTCTTATGGTAAGATCCATTCGACAGTGATTTTGTACGTGTCTTCTGATACGTTGCAGATGTCATCGCATCCACCGGAATCTCATTCTGCTTCAGATCATTCTTGTAAAGCTCGTCATACGGAATGTTCATCAGCGCATAGATTTCCTGTTCCTCGACCTTCAGTTCTGTCGGGATCACAAAAATTCCATTTTCCGTTACGAAGCGGATTCCGGTGATCGTTTTTCCGATGAGTGACTTATAATGGTTCGGATTCAGAATGCATTTTTTGCTCTTTGTTGTGAAACCGGTTGAGAATCCCAGTTCTCCATCTTTAAGGTATGTGTTTTCAAGAAGGCGAAGCCCGTAGCTGTCCCCCTTCTTTGTCTCTAAAACCACCTCATAGACTGCATCGCTGGGAGATGCGATCAGCTTCTGATACTGATCCCTATCGATCTGGATCTCGTAGTCGCCATGATATGGCTTGTTTTTTCCAGGATGATACCGTCCGGAGCAGGCAACAATCGTTGGAGCAGTATCAATTTTCTGTTCTTCACCCTTGAACTCACTGAATACCGGTTTCCCATTCTCGATTCCACTCAGTTCCTTGTAAACCTTTGGCTTATATCCCTCCGGAAGTACCGCATACGCATAGTCACCTCCCAGATTGAACAGATTATCATTATAGGTGGAATCACTTGCCGAGGCAACTTCAACCTCTTCCGCATTGGACGCAGTGACCTTCTTAAATTCCTTTAAAAGAGACAGATCATCTACCAATACCGGAATGATCGCTCCTTTGATCTCACTTCCATCTTCTGAATGATAAGTACCATTTACTACCTTTTTTTTTCTCGTTTTTTCCTTTGTTGCAGACGAAACAGCATCTACCTTTGTATCATTCTGAATGTCGTTTTCATATACCTTGTCGTACGGCACATTCATCAATACAAATCCGGATACTCCATTCTCAGAATCGTCATTCCGTTCCCCAATATTTTGATCCACATTCAGCTCCGCTGCTTTTAAACCGGACTCTGAATTGATTTCCACCACTTCCGCAAGCGCTGCTGTCGGAATCGCTCCGGCAACCATCGCCGCACTTAACAGAACTGCAAGTGTTTTCTGCTTTTTCATGACCTTTCTCCTTTCGCACCATCCCTGTTATTCAAATTAGTTTCAGCTAACCCATGCTTTTGCAACTACATTTCGAATCACGCACACTGCCTTTGATTCGTTGAGCCGTTCGCAGATCTTCTCCCCTGCCTATCCTATCTGCCGGAAAAGAATTTGTGAGATTCGCGTGCATGAAACACGATCTGCCTCCGCATACCTTTTGTTTCATTCTGCCGTGCAGAAAATGCAATTTGCTTTTTGAACAAGCAAAGGGTTAGTTATTACTAACTCATTTGTAGTAATATCCTACCTCTTATCCAAAATTCTGTCAAGAAAAGGGGACCGCCGATGTGCTGGGTCGGTGGTCCTCTTTCCTTTATTTATGCCGCTTTATGCGGAAAAATGAGAATTTTTTCCATTTTTTATTTACACGAACAACGAGCCAAAGTCCGCGCCTGCGCGAGACCTCGTGCTGTCGGTCCTACGTTTATTTTCTCTTCCTGCACGCCGCCTGCGCCAGATGTTTTGCAAGCACTGCCGTCGTCACAGCACCGACGCCGCCCGGCACCGGAGTCGCTGCGGACGCTTTTTCTTCCAGGCCATCCCAGAGAACGTCGCCGTAGAGTTTTCCATTTTCATCCACGTTGATTCCAACGTCGATCAGCACCGCGCCTTCCTTTAAGTAAGACGCGTCCAGCATCTTCGCCTTTCCTGCTGCCGCAACGAGAATATCCGCCTCCTGGCAGACAGTCTTCAGATCCTCAGTCTTCGTATGGCAGATCGTCACCGTCGCATTTTCCTTTAACATCAGCATGGACAGCGGACGTCCGACTACCATGCTGCGTCCCACGATCACCGCGCGTTTTCCGACGATCGGAAGGTCGAATGCCTTCAGGACCTCAATAACCGCCTCCGCCGTACACGGAGCAAATCCATCTTTCTCACCGGCAAACACCTTTGCCGTATTGACCGCGCAGATCCCGTCGAGATCCTTTTCCGGACGGATCATCGCCTCGGCGCGCTTTTCATTGATGTGCTTCGGAAGCGGACGGAATAACAGGATCCCGTCGATCGTCTCATCATCATTGATCTTCTGGAATTCCGCCAAGAACTCTTCCTCGCTGATATCCGCCGGATATGCAAAAGACTTCGCTTCCATTCCATATGCCGCAATGCGTTTCATGACATTTCTCTCGTAGGAGAGGTCATCTGGGCGCTCCCCGATCCGGACGATGGCCGCTGTCGGTACATATCCGTTTAATTCCTGGTTCATGGAAAGAACCTGTTCCTTGATCTTTGCAGAAACCTCTGCTCCCTTTAATGTAATCATCCTCTTACCGCCTTTAACACAATCTCATAGATCCGGTCTGCCTGTTCCGTTCCCTTCTTTATGAGAAGTTCCGCCTGCTGGTTCACTGCTTCGGCATACTCCCGGTCCTTCATCATCTTCGTATTGATATACACGCTCATAACCGCGCCGAGAAGCGCCGAACGGATTCCCTGGATCCCGACTCCGGCATCGCTGACCGCAAGCCGGCTGCCGTTCAATGCCAGGAACTCGATATCATCCATCACGCTGACCGCCCGCTCCATGACTTCCATAGGAACCTGCGCAGCAGCTTTCAGGCACTCTTCCATCCGCTCTTCCTTTGCTTTTTTCTCCTCGTCCGTCTCCGCCTTCATGCGGTAAACCTCCGAAAGCGGCTCAAACGCCTGCTCGTCCGCCTTCTCGAGACGGATGAAATCCATTCTCGCTTCCTGTAATCGTACAAGGATCTTCTGGATCTCTTCCTCATATATTGCAAATTTCTTTTTCCCTGTCGTCAAGTTTCCCACCATCTCGCCGAGGGCTGTTCCGACAGCGCCGTAAACCGCCGCTGCGCTTCCGCCTCCCGGAGTCGGTGCCTTGGATGCCAGAACTTCCAGGTATTCATTCCACTGTCCCATGAAATATTTCCTTCCAGATTTTCTCTCCGCAGTTTTGCTTTGCGTTCTAAACCGGCAAATGCTGCGGCCGTTGCTGCATTGTGCGGAACCGTTTACGGAATCTTCTGTTCAGAAAATTCCTGCACGCGTCCAACAGCGTTCTTCGGATTATTATCCATGATTTCTTGATTCTTGTCAATCCTGGAACACTTTTTCCTATCGTTTTTATAGGATGATTCAGGCACTTTTATACATAAATCTGTCTCCGAATCGTCATTGTGACCGGTCTCTGCCTGCTGAATCTGATATCAGCCATCTGCAATATTCTTCCATTACAATCGCCTTTTCCTGACATTTTATATTTCATATCGTCAAACCTCGTCATCCTGCTTCTCTGTCGCCTGCATTTATACACTTGATATGCATAATATGCAAAATTTCTTTATAAAAATACATTTTATGCTTGACATTCCGTATATTCAGTTGTATATTTATGAAGCACAACGAAAATACAACGTCTGAAATAAATCGGAGGACTTGATTATGAAAGAGAAAGTTGTTTTAGCATATTCCGGCGGTCTTGATACCACCGTACTGATCCCGTGGTTAAAGGAAACTTACAATTACGACGTTATCTGCGTCTGCATCGACGTTGGACAGGGAAACGAGCTTGACGGTCTGGAAGAAAGAGCAAAATACTGCGGCGCTTCCAAATTATATATCGAACACGTTGTTGATGAATTCTGTGACGAGTATATCGCTCCGTGTGTAAAGGCAAACGCTACATACGAGAACAAATACCTTCTCGGTACCGCAATGGCCCGCCCGCTGATCGCAAAGATCCTCGTTGATATTGCAAAAAAAGAAGGCGCTGTTGCGATCTGCCACGGTGCTACCGGTAAAGGAAACGATCAGGTTCGTTTCGAGCTCGGTATCAAAGCCCTCGCTCCGGATATGAAGATCGTTGCTCCGTGGAGAATCTGGGATATCAAATCCCGGGAAGATGAGCTGGAATACTGTGCAAAACACAACATCGAGCTTCCGTTCAAGAAAAATGACAGCTACAGCCGTGACCGCAATATCTGGCACATCAGCCATGAAGGTCTTGAGCTCGAGGATCCGTCCCTGGCTCCGAACTACGACCACATGCTCGTACTCGGCGTAACACCGGAGAAAGCTCCTGATAAAGACACAGAGATCTCCATCACATTCGAAAAAGGCGTTCCGGTCGCATTAAACGGCGAGAGGATGAAATTCTCCGAGATCCTCACAAAGTTAAACGAGCTCGGCGGCAAGAACGGTATCGGTATCACAGATATCGTTGAGAACCGTATGGTCGGCATGAAGTCCCGTGGTGTGTATGAGACTCCTGGCGGAACCATCCTTCTCGAAGCTCACAAGCAGTTAGAGGAGCTGATCCTGGACAAGGAGACATTAAAATTCAAGAAGAACATCGACAACGAATTCGCAGATGTTGTCTACTCCGCAAAATGGTTCAGCCCGTTACGCGAGGCATTACAGGCATTCGTTGAGTCCACACAGGAATACGTAACCGGTGAGTGCAAGATGAAACTCTACAAGGGCAACATCATCAAACAGGGCACAACCTCCCCGTACTCCTTATACAACGAGAGCATCGCATCCTTCACAACCGGCGACCTCTACGATCACCACGACGCTTCCGGCTTTATCAACCTCTATGGCCTTTCCACAAAGGTTCGCGCAATGAAGAAGGCAGAGATCGAGAAAAATCAGAACCAGAACTAATCCAGTTCTCTCATAAGAACTTAGGCAGACAGCCCCGGCAGGGATTTCCCGCCGGGGCTGTTAATATCTGTTTACCAGAAGTTTCTACAAAAAGACCGGGAACATTTTTCCTGCTCCCGGTCTTCTTTCTATGGATGCGCGATACATGCCGCTCCTATCTGTGCGTTCTGTCAATTACTTCGCATCTTTTTTATAATTCTTCCTGGCTTACTCCCTCCAGTACAATATGGCCTCCAGGTAAAAGCGCACCGCCACAGCCATCTACTCGTTTCGTACCTGCCGCATAGAATTCACCATCAATGCACATTACGCTGTTTAGCATCGTACTCATCGCCTGATCCACCGGAACAGGAACAATCTTATGCCCCATCTCTTCCAGTATTTTTCTTGTATCTCCGGAAATTCCATACTCCACTTCAAGTCCCTGGGTCCTCGTAAGGCAATTGATATATGGAGCATTCACCAGCTGCTCCGGAGTCATGTCGAAATCAATTGCATTCACGATTCCCTGAAGAGTTCCCGTAATAATTCTCGGTCCACCTGCTGCCCCGATTGCAAGGAATGGTTTTCCATCTTTAAATACCATACTCGGAGACATACTGGAAAGCGGCGTTTTTCCACCCTGAATCGCATTGGCACTTCCATATGCAAGTCCCTGACTTGTCATTGCTCCTACTGCCGCCGAGAAATCGGACATTGCGTTATTCAGTACAAATCCAAGGCCATCGACAACAATTCCACATCCAAACCAGTCTCGAATCGTCTGTGTCTGCGAAAAAGCATTTCCGTCTTTATCCATTACCACGAAATGGGATGTATTTCCAGGATACTGTTTTGCTTCGATTCCATCGGCCGATGCAAACTCTCCCGCCTTTTCTCCCGCCAATGTAAAACGCTCATGAGCAAATTTCTTGCTTGTCAAACGTTCTACATCGACATTCACAAAATCCGGATCACCAAGTGCTACACTTCTGTCAGCAAATCCCAGTTTCATAGACTCTGTCAATGCATGGATACTGGCTGCTGTATTATGTCCCATAGAACGAACATCATAGTTTTCCAAAATGTTCAGCATTTCAACCAGTGCACAGCCTCCGCTCGGCGGTGCAAATGCGGCAACCTCATATCCCCGATATGTTGTTTTCACTGGTTCGCGGAATTTTGGTTCATAACTCTCCATGTCAGAATCATCAAAACAACCACCACGATCATTAATCAGATCTACAATCTGTTTTGCAACTTTTCCTTTATAGAAATAATCAACTCCCTGTTCCGCAATATTCTCCAGAAGATCAGCAATCTCCTGGTTCTTCTGGATCTCACCGAATCGATAGAAACTCCCATCTTCCTTCAGATACAGTTTTCGAAATGCTTCTGAAAGGCGCATTTTACGCTCAACCGAATTGTCATACATCGTCAGAGCACCTGTATAACTTGTTCCAAATCCATTACGAGCACAACGAATTGCCGGAGCTGCCACATCTTTTAAAGTCATAGTTCCATATTTCTTCAATACGATATCCATGGTCTTTAAAAGTCCGGGAAGCGCCACTGACTGACCACCAAGATCTTTCCACTCATCCTGCACTTCACCATCTTTTATAAAGAGATCAGCTGTTGCCTTTGCCGGTGCGATCCCTCTTCCGTCAATTCCTTCTGTTTTCCCAGTTTTCGCATCGTACAGTAAGGAAAAGCATCCGCCGCCAATACCAGAATGATGGGGTTCTACCACAGATAACGTCAGTGACACCGCTACTGCCGCATCAAACGCGTTTCCGCCTTTATTTAAAATTTCAAGTCCTGCTCTCGTTGCATATATATTATTACAGCTGACCGCTCCCATGCTTCCATGCGCTACCGGTTTCCCCCAATAGGATGGCCACATATAAATCTGTTTTTTCATATTCTGTGCCATATTCTCACACTTTCTAAATTAATTTTTTTCCTTATAAGTCATGAGCGAAACAATAATTCCTACACCGTAAGTAACAACTACAACCGGATATACCGCTTCAACAATATCAGTAAGTCCCAGAAGCATCCATGCCACACCTGTGATCATTCCTGTCAACATGCTCCAGAATGCACCTTGTTTTGTTGTCTTTTTCCAAAGTAATCCTGCCAGGATCGAGAAGCTCACCGGTGCTGCCGCAACGTGCTGTAATGTCAGGAACAGGTTTGTTAAGGACTTGCTTGGAATCAGAAATGCCGGGATCAATGTCAGATATGCGAATACAAACGTAATCGTTTTTGAAAGCTTCAGAACTTTCGCATCATCGACGTCCGGATTGATTTCTGTTTTATATACGTTTGTAATAATGGTTCCCGTTGCCAACATCATAGTTGCCATTGTCGCTGCAATGATCATAGTTGCAAATGCAAAAATAATACCTGCAAATACTGGACTGCTGAAGGTTTTGATAGCATATGCGAATGCAGTGGATCCATCACCGAGATCGGCACCACTTGCCTTGGAAAGCATACCACAGATTGCAGTAAAGAAACAAATCGGAGCGGCAATTACATAACCAAGGATAGAGCCAACTCTTGCTGCCTCCGGGCTCTTTGCAGAAAGAAGCGGTTGAAGAACAGCCTGCATAACCGCCGTACTGATGCAGCCACCTACGATCCATGCAACAATACGCTGTGTCGGCATATTTCCCATGGAGTCATACTTCTCAGGAAGCTCGCCTAAAAGACCACTGAATCCTCCAAATTTCGGAAGTGTTGTAAATACAAAACAGATCAAGAGAACATAGATACCAATACATACAACACGACCGACAGCAGATGCACCTTTCATACCGGAAAAGCTTGTATAAATAACTGCAATCGTGACACCAATAAACATTGCCACCATAAGATTTAATCCAGGAAGCACGATCTGAATGATACTGGATACAGTCTTCAGCTGAATCGGAATATACAAAAATCCGTACACGATCCACGCATATGAATAAAGTCTTGTCGTTCTTACATCATATTTTGTCTGAAGATAGACCGGAACCGATTCTCCTGGCATCCTTTCGCGAATGATCTTTGCAAATACCGCAAGCGCGATGAAATAAAAAGAACCTGCAATCGAATACCACGCACCTGATATTCCCAGATTATATCCATTCTGGGCTGCTCCTACAACTGCCATGCCTCCGATCTGCCATGCTGCAAATACACACCCCAGTGATAATGCACCCATTGTTTTATCCCCGCCGGACCACTGGTTTGCAGACTTAATTTTGGTTCCTGCATAAACACCTATGCCGATGATAAGACAGAATGTAATGATCCATACCGCTACTAACATACATATCCCTCCTGCTAAAATTGCTGATCTTCCGCTTTTCAAACTCTTATCTGGTGCTCCCTGATTTTCTGCCGAAGATCTGTTGACTGCCACGCAGACATTTTGCTTTCTTTATGTTACACCGTACTGATATGATCGTGTTAAACTGTTCTGCCTCCTTATCAGAAATATATTACACATTACATATCTCTTGTTCTCATCATATAAACTTTATAGGTAATTGTCAAGAGTTCACGGCAAAGCGGTTGATTTTCAGCCAAATTCCTTATATACTAAAAGAAATATACGATATTTTTGAAAAAAATTACTGTCTCGATTAAAATACAGAACTTTTTGTAATGCTTTTTCAAAACATTTTGTTTCATTTCATGATTTCCTGTTTCGACTAACATCACCATCGACAATGAACTGATTTATATTACCAAATTCAAATGGAGGTTTTTATGGATGACAATCAGCAGAGTCTTCTTGGGACTCGAAAAATACATACTGAGACATATAAAAATCAGGCATATGATCTGATCAAAGATGCAATTCTCTACAACCGTTTCCGCGTTGATGCGATCTATTCTCAGGAGGCGATCTGCACCGAACTCGGTATCAGCAGAACACCTGTCCGTGAGGCTCTTCTTGAGCTTCAAAAGGAAGGTTATGTCAGTTTCGCCCGCGGAAAGGGAGTAAAAGTTGTCCCCGTAACAGAACAGGATGCCGGAGATATTCTGGAGGCACGAATTTTTCTGGAATCTCACAACGCAAAACTTGCTGCCGAGCGAGGTACCGACAAGGAAAAGCTGGCAATCATGGATTGCCTGTCCGAATTAAAGCAGAATCTCTCCTCGCTTGACAGTCGTCTTCTTTACCGGATTGATCATCGGTTTCATCGTCTTGTTGCGGATGCTTCCCACAATGGATGGTTTGCTCGCCAAACAAGCCTGATTCTTGACCATTATCTGCGATTTGAGGTTAAATCCGTCTATAATAATTCTATCGATGGTAAACTTGTATATAAAGAGCATTTTTCTATCGGAGAGGGAATCCTCAACAGCCAGCCTGAAATAGCGGCTCAAGCCATGCAGCACCATCTCTCCAATTCCTATACTCGCACACTGGGTAGAATCTGGAAAACCACGCCGGAGCGGTAACTGTTATTCACCGACCATATTATGCGAATTTCAAAAAGTCACGGTATTTCCGTTCCCCTTGGTGGAGTGCAGATACCGTGACCATTACACAATCTCCCTAACGACTGCAATTTTCAAAATCCAAATACAAATCCTTTCAAATCTTTCCATCTGATATCTTTGCCATGGTTATGTAAATTTTCCTTGCGGTGCCTCTGTTTCGAATGTGTTTTCTTCGAATAAAGCTCTATCGGCTCACACAAACCTCTCTAATTTTTCATATCCAACATTCATCTTACTCAAAGTATCTTTGACGAAACATTTTTCTTAAACCTCTTACGTTTTTCTTTCTTGCTTGAAGAAAATCTTTCAGATTTGTCCTTTAAATTTCATGTTTTATTGACACTTTAGACACAACTTTATGGTTCAATAGTAGACGTAAGAAAGAGATCTGAAACATCTGTTTCCAAATCCTCTTTCCTTGCAACTACAATTTCAAATACAGGAAGGAAGCTTTGATTATGAAAAAGAACTTATTATTGACTGCTGCTTTAGCAGGCGTTCTCGCATTAGCAACCGCATGCTCTTCCCAGAGCACAACCACCGCAACCACAGCTGCACAGACAACAGCTGCTGAAACTGCCGCTGCAAAGGAGACAGCTGAAGTAAAAGAAACGGCTAACGTAAAGGAAACGGCTGACGCAAAAGAAACGGCTGACAAAAAAGAAACGGCTGACGCAAAAGAAACAACCGAAAAGGCCGATGAAGAAAAAGAATCCACGATGACCGGAACGATCAGCGATATCAAGGACTTTATGTTCACGATCACCTCCGACGGAAATGACTACGCATTTACCTTCGATAACGACAAAAAGCCGGAAGGACTCGCAGAAGTAAAAGATGGCGATAAGGTCACCGTAACCTACACAGGCACCGTCAGCGCCGTTGATGCTTTCTCCGGAACTATTGTATCTGTAAAGGCTGCAAAATAATCGTTCCTGATCAACGGAAGAGAATATGCCTCTTCACTAAACGAGGAAGTTCCATCAGAATCTTCCGTTAATCAAATACCCCTCACCTGAAAATGCAGTGCACTCTCAAGGTGAGGGGTATTTTTTTATTTCTTCCTAAGTCTCACACCAAAATACCACAGCGGAAGCAGATACAAAAAGACTGCTGCCACAATCGATGTAAGCGGTGCCGACACGGATGCCAAAGGAACCGCACCGGCAATCGACCATGGAACTAACGGTGCGACTACGATCACAGAATTTTCCATATCGATCGCAAATTTCTGAGCGTCCGGCTCCAGTTCCTTGCAGATCTGATCTACCAGCATCGTCGCCAGTGTCTGATTGCAGGCCACCATACCGGCTGCTGCCGCAGTTCCAAGAATCGTCCCAAAAACAGAAAATCTTCTGCTAAGTGTCCCCATCTTTGATTTTAATCCGTTTAAAAGACCTGTTGCCTCAAAAATTCCCGAATACGAGGAAGAGATCGTGATGATCAGCGCTACCCGGACCATGGACATGATCCCGCCGCCATCGATCATGGATGAAAGCGACGGATCCGGAGCATGATAACCGTTTACGAGAAGCGCGAACAGACCTGACGGATCCGTATGCTGCCAGAACAGGCATACCCCGATCGCAGTGACAATACTCGCGAGCATTGCCTTGCGGACCTGTACCCGAAACAAGGACAAGACCATGATGACGATCGCCGGGAGGATCGGAACCAGGCCCAGACGGAATACACCGGCAAAGCTGTCTGCAAGAGCCATACTGCCGCTACCCACTGCCGGAAACAAAATCCCGCAGATCCCGTAAAATCCGCAGGTCAAAAGCGTCGGAATAAACGCAGTCTTCACCATAAGGCGAATATTGTCAAAGATATTTGTATGCGTCAGCTCCGCCACCAGAAGAGCACTCGTCGAAACCGGAGAACAACGATCTCCAAAAAAGACTCCGGAAAGGATCGCTCCGCCTGCAAGGATCTCGTTACACCCCATTGCCTTTGCCATCGTCATACAGATCACACCCATGGTCGCTGCTGTACCAAATGCAGTTCCGGTCAGGACAGACACCAGGGCATTTAAAAGAAATGCCATTAAGATCATGACCGCCGGATTCATAAGCCCCGCGCAGTACGACACGATCGCCGGGATCGTTCCTGCCGCCCGCCAGAGCGCCGTCAGCATCCCGATGAGTAAAAACGTAATTAAAATATTTTTCGCCGTCTTGATTCCCTTCCAGGACATCCCGAAAATATCTCTGACCGTATAACCGCGGCTCAAAGTGTACGCGAAAAAGATCAGATATCCAAGTGCCAACGCTGCCAGAATCGGGATTCCCGCAAGGATGCACCCGATCAGCGTCACCGCGAACACGACCAGAACGACCGTCTCACTGGTGTGTATCTTCATAATGTTTACCTCTTCCCTGTTTTCTTTCGTGAACCATTCCCTCAGCCAGCCGTTCCCTGTTCAGATATCCTGATCCACCTTTATGATTCTAGTATACTCCTGGATTTTCCACTTGTCTAACTGTATTTTTCGATATATAATACAGCTAAAAAACTGTATATAAGTTACAGCTTTCATTCTTTTACACGATTTTCCCAGCTCATTCTGGCTGTCCCATACCCTTTATGGTCAGCACAGCTGATACGAGACTCTGCACGACACTTACAAGTCAAGCGGATATTCGCAATCCGCTTCGCTACTTGCTCATAACCCAATAACTGCTCCGCAGTTTATCAGAAGGAGCTTGCACTCCTCCTGATACAAGCAAGTCCCCACCCACTGCTTATTGCTTTTCGCAATTGAAGCAAGGGACTTACTTGATTCGGTTAAACTTTCTTTTTTATATTCAGGAGGTTTTATATGAACTTTCTTTCCATGAACTACTTTCTCATGACCGCCGAGAAGCGTAGCTTCACAAAAGCCGCCGCTGCTCTCCATATCACCCAGCAGACCCTGAGCACCCACATCGCCAATCTGGAACAGGAGCTGGACTGCAAGCTCTTCGTCCGCCATGTTCCCCTGGAACTCACCTACGCCGGAGAGATCTTTTGCCAGTACGCCGCAGACTTCCAGAAAAAATACCGGGCAATGCAGCACGAATTTGCCGATCTGACTAAAAATGAGCAGGGCATCCTGCGGATCGGCATCTCCTTTACCCGCTGCCACGCAATCATGCCTGCAATCATCACGGAATACCAGCGCCGCTACCCGCATATGGAAATCCAGGTCATCGAAAATGCGAACACTGGACTACAGAAAGACCTGATGGAACATAAGATCGATCTCGCCATCGCGAAGTTCCCGGATTTTCTGCCAGGGATCACTCTGAGCGATTTCTATGAGGAGGAGGTCGTTCTTCTGCTTGCTGATTCTCTGTTTCATGAGGTCATTTCCGATGCCGCCCCAGCAGATGCCCTATTTTTACATCTTCCAAAGACTGTCTACTGCTCCGGCTCTGATTTCACTCATGACACCGCTGGCACTGTCTCCTTTTCTGTTCAGGATCTCCCTGCACTGACAGATTCACAGCCAGAACCGTTAATGTTAAAAAGCCTGGAAGACTTCTCGATCTTCGAACACTGCCCATTCCTTCTAAACTACGCCACAGACATCGCCGGTCAGCTCGGAAGACACTTCATCACCATGGGCAACTTCAAACCGATCGTAAAGACCCAGTCCGACAATATGGGAATGCTTCTGGAGCTCTGCGCCGCCGGAAAAGGCGCCTGCATCTCCCCACTGAACCTTGCCATGAGCTCCCTCTCCCCTGAGCAGCGCAAAAAAATGCGGATCATCCATCTCGGACGATCCGCAAAATATAAAATCCGCTTCGGTTCTCTGGAACAGCCTTACCAGTGGAAGGCGATCCGGAACTTTATGGATGCCGCGAACGCTGCACTCACAAGAACCGGCACAACCACCTAACTTTCCGTTCTCTATCGTATGCGGTGTGCCGTTTTTCAAATGAATAAAAATTTCTATCGCTTCTCCCAACTGAACACGATCAACCTGCCCGGGGCCTCTCACCCTGCCAGATAACACCAGACTGGCAGGGTCAGCATGGACATTAGCGTCGTCATAACCACGCATCTCGTTGCAAACAAGGCGTCACTGTCATATCTTGCCGCAAAAATCGCCGCCGTAGCTCCGGCAGGCATGCCGGTCATCAGAACGCTGATTCCCAGTGATGTGGCATCAAGTCCAAGTCCAAGTCCAACGACCAGTGCTGCTGCCGGGAGAATGATCAGACGGAATACAGAAAACATGGCTGTATCTTTATTAAAGATCGTTGTAATTTTTACATCCGCCAAAATCGTTCCCACGATCAGCATCGTGAGGGCGCTGTTACAATTCCCAAGATACTTCACTGTCGCCGTGATGACAGCTGGAAGCTTCACCTGAGTCACCATGCAGATCAAGCCCAGATAAATTGCGACCAGACATGGATGTGTCAGCACGTTCTTCGCGACTTTCTTCTTATCCACCTTCTCATCCGCCACAAAATAAGTTGTCCCCACCGACCACATGATGATCCGCATAGGGATCAGGAAAATTGAAGTATACAAAACTCCGATCTCATTATAGATCGCCTCTGCGATCGGATTTCCGAGAAATCCACTCATTGGAACGATCGTGCAGTACTGGAGGACTTTCCTTCTCCGCGGCACATACCGGTTAAAGATAAACTTATTTAAAGTCAGACAGACCGCCTGCATGATCACCGCCGCCAGTAAAAGCAGCGCACAGGACCGGAATATTTCCATGTTGAATTCAATCAGGCACGACTTAAAGATATTACATGGGATCACCACGTTGATGCATAAATCCGTCAGACATTTCTTTCCATTGGCATCGATGATCTCCTTTTTCTTTAAGATTGCTCCGACAATCATCAATGCAAACAAGGTTCCCTGAAGACTGAATAGATCGAGTAAATTCATGTATATGCCTCCCGCCTCTTTCTGATGTAAATAAATTTTTGCAGCAACTTTATAGAAGTCTTCTCACTGCCCCTGCATGTTTCTTAAATCTATCATAGCACGGTCATATTTCTTTGTATAACTGTTTTATTCGGTGAAGTACACAGCTATTTATCTGTTTTTTATTCGAATTTCAAAAAAGTCCCCCAATCGTCAGTCTTTATTACAGCCAACGATCCTGGAACTTCCAGGACTCTATTTTTCTTTACCATACAGCGCCTCTTATAAAAAGCGATTCCAAAACACCGCCCCATGCCGGAGAGCTTTTACCACCACGTCACTCCGCTCTTCACCATGTTCCCTATTTGACTCCACCATATATCCGGCTCCGGTAAAGATTCCCGCCAGAAAAGCATGATAAAAATCTTCCTGGTAATCGTATCGCTCTTCATATCGATAAAAGAGTGGATGATCGCGTTATCGCTGGTATTTTTCCAATAACTCGCCGGTCTTGCGCTTGGGGCCGTCTGCATCCTTTACACATAGTTCATAACATCCCACGGACAATAGATATCAAATTCACCGAAATGGTGACCATCATACCAGGCTTTTACCGTTGCAAGCTGATCTTTCCTCTTTGCATCTGTCAGGATCTGATCCACTTCTTTCTGTGTAAATCCACTGTTGGTATGCCAAGCTTTCGCACACCACCATCTGGTTTGGGAATCTCAACTCGTCTTACTGGAGACGGAATATACTTTCCACGATAAATGCGGTCGGTTATCTCTTGTTGATTTTCCTTTAGATATGGAAGAGCCTCCTCAATGGTCATGCCATCAATCCCTGGCGCTCCCTTGTTTGCCTTGACTCGCTTATACGCTCTGTTAAAGTTGTCTTTATACAGTATCGCTTCCAAAAGTCTTGGCTGTGCACTGCCTCTTTCTTTCCATATCCGATTGAATGACCTTGACGCTTTTGCATACCCTTCGTGTTCCGCACTATCTCTTTGCGAACAGCCATTGTTTTCAATGTTTTCTGCCATAGACGGCCATTCCTCCTTTCTCGGTCATACTCAAGACTCCTACTGATTCGGTCCTTCGCCTCTCGGCTACTATGACCTCTGCTGACTTCTGTGCGTTCAGCATTGCTTTGCGCAATGGTTACTCCTTTCAGAGCATATCGCACAGACCTCCCCGGGTACCACACATTTCTTCCTCTCCATCTATCTGCCTCATTTATCATACATGATTCCGTGTAGTTATTGGGCTTCGGCTTGCTTAGCAGTCTTACCCTCATGTATAACCTTATATGAGATTTCTGTTCGTCAGACCAGAGATTTGCCCGTGGTTAGTCTGTTCCCACATCCGGCTTCCTTCATATTCCACCTCTCGATGGACACCCTTGCCTTCGGCTATATCCTTCCCACTACCGGGCGGATTCGGGACTTTAACCCTTAAGAAACGTGCGCCGCCGGGCGCACTAACGCAAAAATCCCCGCCCGGAAATCCGGACGGGGATTTTATCACCTGTTTGGACATTGCCGGCAGAATCGCTCTGCCTACTTTTATTCGTTCCAGGTGCCAAGTTCAAAACTTTTCACCCTGGTATATACAATTCACGTAAATTATTTAGCTGCTGCAGCCTTTGCTTCTTTGATCTTCTCTGTCAGCATCGGAACGATCTTGTTTAAGTCGCCTACGATACCGTAGTCAGCTACATCGAAGATCGGAGCGGACTCATCTTTGTTGATCGCAATGATGATGTCAGACTCTTCCATACCAGCTACGTGCTGGATAGCACCGGAAATACCGATTGCGAAGTATACGTGCGGACGAACAGTCTTACCAGTCTGTCCTACCTGAAGATCTTTCGGCTTCCAGCCGGAATCTACAACTGCACGAGAGCAGCTTACTGTACCGCCAATAGCCTCAGCGAGGTCATCAAGCAGTTTGAAGTTCTCTGCGCTGCCAACTCCACGGCCACCGGAAACAAGGATCTTTGCATCCATGATATCAGCTACGTCGGATACTGCCTTAACGATCTCGAGAATCTCAACGTACTTGTTGTCCGGAGTGAAGCCCGGGTTGAATTCGATAATTTCAGCTTTTCTGCCAGCCTCACGGTCAAGCTTCTGCATAACGCCTGGACGTACTGTAGCCATCTGCGGACGGAATTCCGGGCAAGCGATTGTAGCGATCGTGTTGCCGCCGAATGCCGGACGGGTCATAAGGAGCTGACCATGTTTCTGCTCTTTACCCGGCATAGCTACGAGCGGGAAATCTCCGATATCGAGCTGTGTGCAGTCTGCTGTAAGACCTGTATGGATACGTGCGCAAACACGCGGGCCAAGGTCACGACCGATTGCTGTAGCACCGATTAAGAAGATGTCCGGCTTGAACTCGTTGATAACAGCTGTGATCGCATGAGTATACGGCTCAGTTCTGTAATCCTTTAATTCCGGATCGTCAACAACGATAACTTTGTCTGCACCGTACTCACCGAGTTCGTCTGCAAGACCTTTTACGTTGGAACCAACTAAAACTGCTGTTACAGTTGTTCCTAAATCTTTTGCCAGGTCTTTACCTTTACCGATCAGCTCCAGAGCGATGCTGCTGATCTGATTGTCTACCTGCTGTGCAAAGACATATACACCCTTATATTCTGCTAAATTCATCACTTTTCACCACACTTTTCTTTTTTTGAATTAAAGTACATGTTTCTCAGTAAGTTTCTCAACAATGTAATTTGCAGCTGCGGACGGATCAAGGTTTGTCTCCTTAACGCCTGCACCCTTTCTTACTTTGTCGGAAGCCTTAGCGATCTGAGTCGGGGATCCCTTAAGACCAAGGTTGGAATCAAGGACATCTTTCAGATCTTTTCTGCCCCAAACGGTGATCTCTTTCTTGTATGCATCGAAGATTCCGCCCGGAGTCATGTAACGCGGCTCATTTAATTCAGAAAGTGCTGTAATTAAGCACGGCATTTTAGCCTTTAACATCATGTATCTATCATCAAACTGACGCTTAACGATTACAGAATCACCATCGATCTCGATGCCCTCAGCATAGCTGATTACCGGGAGACCAAGGTGCTCGGAGATCTGCGGACCTACCTGAGCAGTATCACCATCGATAGCCTGACGGCCTGTGATGATGAGGTCATAGTCAAGGTTTCTTAAAGCACCAGCGATTGTCTGGGATGTAGCCCATGTATCAGCACCGCCGAGAACACGGTCTGTTACAAGGATACCGTTATCAGCGCCCATAGCCATAGCCTCACGAAGAACTTCCTCAGCCTTCGGAAGACCCATTGTAACTACTGTAACTTCTGCACCATACTGATCTTTTAAGCGAAGAGCTGCCTCCAGACCAGCTTTATCATCCGGGTTCATGATTGTGAGCATAGCTGCTCTGTCAAGTGTTCCATCCGGTTTGAACTTTACGCCGCCCTTAGTATCCGGCACCTGTTTTACACAAACAACGATTTTCACTGTATTTCACTCCTTATTTTCATTTATAGTTATGATCTTCCAGCTGTTAAATTATTATTTTAACAGTGCGCCGGAGATAACCATTCTCTGAACTTCACTTGTTCCTTCGTAGATCTCGGTGATCTTAGCATCACGCATCATACGCTCTACGTCGTACTCTCTGATGTAACCATAACCACCATGGAGCTGTACAGCCTTTGTTGTTACTTCCATAGCAACCTCTGCTGCATACAGTTTAGCCATTGCTGCCTCTACGCCGTAGGACTTCTGAGTAGCCTTAGCCATTGCTGCACGGTAAACCATCATCTGAGCAGCTTTTACCTTTGTTGCCATATCAGCAAGCTGGAACTGTGTGTTCTGGAACTGACCGATTGTGCGGCCGAACTGCTTTCTCTCTTTTACGTAAGCAACTGTTCTGTCAAGAGCGCCCTCTGCAAGACCAAGAGCCTGAGCAGCGATACCGATACGTCCGCCGTCAAGAGTATGCATAGCGATCTTGAAGCCCTCACCCTTCTTACCTAAGAGGTTGTCCTTCGGGATGCGGCAGTCTGTGAAAATAAGTTCATATGTTGCAGATCCGCGGATACCCATCTTCTTCTCTTTTGTACCAAAAGTGAAGCCCGGTGTACCTTTCTCTACGATAAATGCGGAAATCTCTTTCTGCATTTTGCCACGTTTCTCAACAGTGCCTGTTACAGCGATAACGATGTATGTATCAGCATACTTACCGTTAGTGATGAAGCACTTGGAACCGTTTAATACCCACTCGTCGCCGTCTAAAACAGCTTTTGTCTGCTGGCCCTGAGCGTCTGTACCAGCGCCCGGCTCAGTTAAACCGAATGCGCCTAACTTCTCGCCTTTTGCAAGCGGAACGAGGAAGTTCTGCTTCTGCTCTTCTGTTCCGAATGTCATGATCGGATCCATGCAAAGGGATGTATGTGCGGAAACGATAACGCCTGTAGTACCGCAAACTTTGGAAAGCTCCTCAACGCACATAGCGTATGTAAGCGGATCACAGCCCTGTCCACCATACTCCTTCGGTACCGGAATACCGAGGAAACCGTTTTTAGCCATCTTCTCTACGGTTTCAACCGGGAATCTCTCTTCCTCGTCAACCTCCTGAGCAAGGGGTTTGACTTCCTTCTCGGCGAAATCATGGAACAGTGTTCTCGCCATCTCATGCTCTTTACCTAATGTAAAATCCATGTTTTTAGTTCCTCCTTGTGAATTGTATCATGTATAACATGGGGAAATGTGGATGCTTCACTCCCCCGATGTACCTAATTTAGTACATGCCTTTTCATTATAACATATTGTGAAAAAATAAACAATCGTAATAAAAAAATAATTCGAAATTTACCTCTTCTGTTATAAAAGGCATATTGCCTGACGGGATAAGATCACCGTCAGGCAACCCTTACATTATTATTTGCTGTAATCGTAGAAGCCCTTGCCAGTCTTTCTTCCAAGAAGACCACCGCGAACCATCTTCTTAAGAAGCGGATGCGGACGATACTTCGGATCGCCTGTCTCTGTCTCAAGAACGTTCATGATTGCAAGAACAACATCAAGACCGATTAAATCACCGAGTGCTAACGGTCCCATCGGATGGTTAGCGCCGAGCTTCATAGCGGTATCGATACCCTCTACGGAAGCAACGCCCTCAGCGTAGATGCCGATTGCTTCGTTGATCATCGGAACAAGGATTCTGTTTACAACGAAACCAGCAGCCTCTTCTACCTGTACCGGAGTCTTGCCGATCTCTTCAGAGATCTTCTTAACAGCTTCAACGTCTTCTGGCTTTGTGTTTAAGCCAGCGATAACCTCAACCAGCTTCATAACCGGTGCCGGGTTGAAGAAATGCATACCGATTACATGTCTCTCAACTGCGCCGCCGATCTCTGTGATGGAAAGGGAAGAAGTGTTTGTAGCAAAGATACAGCTCGGTTTGCAGATTGCGTCGAGCTCTTTGAATGTCTGCTTCTTGATCTCCATGTTCTCGATTGCAGCCTCAACAACGAGGTCGCAGTCACCACAGATATCTTTTACGCCTGTTGTGATCTTGTTCAGGACCTTGTCAGCCTCTTCCTGAGTCATTTTGCCTTTTGCGATTCTCTTCTCGAATCCAGCGGCAATTTTCTTCTTTCCGTTCGCTGCAAATGTCTCATTGATGTCGCAGAGCATTACCTCATAGCCTTCTGTCTGTGCGAATGCCTGTGCAATACCGGAACCCATGGTTCCAGCGCCGATAATACCAACTTTCATGATTTTATCTCCTTTATGCAAACATATGATGTAGACTTACTGATCGCTGTTCAGACTGAACAGTTCCATTTATTTGTTTTTGAAGCCGTCCACTTTTCTCTTTTCGAGGAACGCCTTCATTCCTTCCTTCTGGTCCTCGGTCTCGAAGCACTCGGAGAAATATTTCTCTTCGATAGAGATTGCGTGGTCAAGGTCGGAAAGATAACCGTCTGTCAGGGACTCCTTTGAATTTCTGACAGCGATCGGTGCGTTGGAGGCGATCTTCTTTGCCAGCTTCATAACCGTCGGCATAAGCTCTTCCTTCGTGCACACACCGTTTACAAGACCGATCCGGTATGCTTCGTCTGCTTTGATATTGACAGCGGCATATACCATTTCCTTTGCTTTTCCGGTTCCGATCAGTCTTGCGAGGCGCTGGGTTCCGCCGAATCCCGGAGTGATGCCAAGACCAACCTCCGGCTGTCCGAACATAGCGTTTTCGGAGCAGTAACGGATATCACAGCTCATTGCAAGTTCATTTCCACCGCCAAGCGCGAAACCGTTGACAGCTGCGATCGACGGGATCGGAAGTGTCTCCAGCTTACGGAAAACATCGTTTCCAGCTTTACTGAACTCACGTGCCTCCTGTACAGTCATTGTACTCATTGCAGCAATGTCTGCACCGGCAACAAAGGATTTCTCACCCGCGCCGGTCACAACCAGCACTCTTGTTGTACCAAGATCGATGCTGTCAAGAACAGCGTCTAAATCCTGAATAACCGCTGTATTTAACGCGTTTAATGCCTCCGGACGGTTGATGGTGATAACACCAACAAAACCGTCCTGCTCATATTTTACAAAACCCATATGTAGTCTCCTCAGATTTTGCCAAAGTCCCAGATTAGTCTCTCTCTACGATTGTAGCGCAGCCCATTCCGCCGCCGATGCAAAGAGTTGCAAGACCCTTCTTAGCATCTGCTTTCTCCATCTCATGAAGAAGTGTAACAAGGATACGGCATCCGGAAGCTCCAACCGGGTGACCAAGAGCAATAGCGCCGCCGTTTGGGTTTAACTTGTTAAGGTCAAAGCCAAGCTCTTTACCTACTGCTACAGACTGTGCAGCGAATGCCTCGTTAGCCTCGATGATATCGAAGTCTTTGATCTCCATGCCTGTTCTCTTAAGAACTTTCTTTGTAGCTGCAACCGGTCCGATACCCATGATCTTCGGATCTACGCCGCCAAGAGCACCAGCAACCCATGTAGCCATCGGCTTAACACCGAGTTCTTTTGCTTTCTCTTCGCTCATAACAACAACTGCAGCTGCGCCGTCGTTGATTCCTGAAGAGTTACCAGCTGTAACTAAACCGCCGTCTTTCTTGAATGCCGGTTTTAACTTACCGAGTGTCTCAACAGTTGTTCCGTGACGCGGACCTTCATCTGTATCTACGATAACTGTCTCTTTTTTCTTCTTAACTTCTACCGGAACGATCTCGTCCTTGAATGCGCCGGACTTCTGAGCTGCCTCTGCCTTCTGCTGGCTTACTGCAGCGAACTTGTCCAGTTCTTCTCTTGTAAGACCCCACTGATCGCAGATGTTCTCAGCTGTGATACCCATGTGGTAGTTGTTGAATGCATCCCAGAGAGCATCGTTTACCATTGTATCAACTAAAGTAGCATTGCCCATACGGTATCCGTAACGGCCCTTCATCATTGCATACGGAGCCATGGACATGTTCTCCATACCACCTGCAACAACGATATCAGCGTCGCCGGAAAGGATCATCTCAGCAGCCATGTTGACAGCCTCAAGACCGGAACCGCATACAACGTTGATCGTAACAGCCGGAACCTCGATCGGGAGACCAGCTTTTAATGTAGCCTGACGTGCTACGTTCTGTCCCTGACCGGCCTGGATTACGCAGCCCATGTAAACCTGGTCAACAGCTTCCGGAGCAACTCCTGCTCTCTTTAAAGCCTCTTTGATTACGATTGCGCCAAGTTCCGGAGCCGGTACTGTGCTTAATTCGCCACCCATTGTTCCGATTGCCGTACGGCATGCACCTGCAAGTACAACTTTCTTTGCCATTTTCTTTTCCTCCTCATTATACCGCTGCCAAGCTCTACACCATATTTTTTTCCATAAGCAAGGCAGTATATTATGTATAACTAATCATATCACCAAACCGTTTTGCTGTCAAATCATTATCAAAAGCTTTTTATATATTTTTTCTAAACAAATTAGGAACTTTACTCTTCATTTCGTACAAAAATTACTTTTATGCTCTGACGCGTCACTTTCTGTTTTTGTCATGTTTTACCATTTCTTTCTATTCCTTTTTCACCGGATTTCTTGACCTTGCCGGCAGATAATGATAAAATAATGTCAGAGTTTGGCCCCGGATCCTATGATCCCGGCAAAGTTCTGAGATGCAGTAATATTTTTATGGTTACAAAGAGAGGGTATTAAAATGGATTTCAAACAGATGTATCAGGAAAAGCTGGTTTCCGCTGAGAAAGCAGCTTCCGTTATCAAATCCGGTGACTGGGTCGATTACGGCTGGACAACAGCAACTCCGATCGCAGTCGATAAGGAAATCGCAAAAAGACTTCCGGAATTAACTGACGTAAACTTCCGCGGCGGTATCTTAATGTGGGTACCGGAGATCTTCAAGATCGAGAACCCGGCTGAACATATGACATGGAACTCCTGGCATATGAGCGGGATCGAGAGAAAAGCGATCGCGCAGGGCTTCAGCTACTATGCTCCGATCCGTTATTCCGAGCTTCCGAGATATTACAGAGAGTCCCAGAACAAACCGGATGTCGCTGTCTTCCAGGTTTCCCCGATGGACGAGCACGGTTTCTTCAACTTCGGACCGAACGCATCCCATATGGCTGCTGTCTGCGAGACCTCCAAGGTCGTTATCGTGGAAGTAAATGAGAATATGCCGGTATGCTTCGGCGGCACTGAGGAAGGTGTTCATATCTCCCACGTTGACATGATCGTAGAAGGCGACAACCCGGCGATCGCTGAGATGGGCGGCGCTGCAGCTGCAAGCGATGTCGATGAAGCAGTTGCAAAACTGATCCTTGAGGAGATCCCGGACGGAGCATGCTTACAGCTCGGTATCGGCGGAATGCCGAACGCAGTCGGTGCTCTGATCGCAAAATCCGACTTAAAGGATCTCGGTGTTCACACAGAGATGTACGTTGACGCTTTCGTTGATATCGCAAACGCAGGAAAGATCACCGGCGCGAGAAAGAACATCGACAAAGGCCGTCAGGTTTATGCATTCGGCGCAGGTACAAAGAAATTATACGACTACTTAAATAAGAATCCGGAGTGCATGTCCGCACCGGTCGACTACACAAACGATGTCCGCACGATCGCGTCTCTCGACAACTTCATGTCCATCAACAACGCAGTTGACCTTGACCTCTTCGGCCAGGTAAACGCAGAGTCCGCAGGAATCAAGCACATCAGCGGAGCCGGCGGACAGCTCGACTTCGTTCTCGGCGCTTATCTTTCCAAGGGCGGAAAGAGCTTCATCTGCTGCTCTTCTACCTTCAAGAAGAAAGACGGCACCTTAGAGTCCAGAATCGTTCCGACTCTGGCTCCGGGCTCCATCGTTACCGATACCCGTGCGAATATCCACTATCTCGTTACTGAGTACGGTAAAGTAAACTTAAAAGGTCTCTCCACATGGCAGAAGACTGAAGCTATCATCTCCGTAGCACATCCGCAGTTCCGCGACCAGCTGATCGCAGAGGCTGAGAAGATGCATATCTGGAGAGCAAGCAACAAGCGATAGTATTTTCCCGTTTTTTCAGGAGAGCTTTCATTTTAGGAAGGCTCTCCTTTTTCTTTCTTTGTCTCGCCCTCTGCTTTTTCAGTCGAATGAAGATTAAACTGTTTGATCCGGCGTGTCGCGATCGGACCGCCGATTGCACATCCGGCAACAAGTCCGAAAGTTGCAGATGCGATCGCAAAGCTTCACATTTTTGTATCATAAGCCAATCTCCTGCCACACTATTTTCAGATATGTATTTTGCGTATCACTTGTGTCCATTTTTTTACAGAAAGGTCCATCGGAATTTCCTGTAAACAAGTGAAAACACGCTTCGCGAGTTTCCCCTTGTTATCGCGACAGTCGCCAAGGTCTCGCGCAAGCGCGGACTTTGGCTCGTTGTCCGCGAAAAAAAACAGCAACATTTTCTGACATTCTCTCCAGAAAATGCTGCTGCTTTTTATTTCTGCAAATGATCTCTTTCTCCAATCGATCCGCTAAATCTGAATTTTTTCTCCACTCATAGATTCAGGATCGGCTCCATCAGCGTGATCCCGCTCTCCCCGGCTAATTTCTGCCTACAGATCTCGAGAAGATGTTCCTGATATGGAGATTCATCCCCTGCCCGGTACAGATAGTACAGGGTCCGGTTCGGGAGCTCCACATCCAGTTCATGGATGGAAACCGGGGTGTTTTTTAAGATGCTCTTTGCAACCGACACAGGTAGAAACGCCCAGTTGTCACCATTCTGCGTAAAGTACTGCAAAAAGCCCATTTCATCGAGATAGACACTCGGGACGGCCGCACTGCTGAAATAGTAGTTGTGCCAGCTGTCAAAATTCTGATCCCACTGCGTCCGGATCTCCTTGCGAGGATCGAGGTCCGAAATGCTGATCCGCTTCGGAAGTTTCAGCTCCGTCCCGACGACCAGGCAGAGCTTTTCTTTAAACAGGATCTCCGTCTTTACCTGGGAAGAGTACATCGGATCCGTGATAAATGCGATATCCACCGTCTTATTGTTCACATACCCATAGGCGTCACTGGAATGGAGTGTCGTCACATGCAGGCTGCACTCCGGCGTATCTTTCATGAACTCCTGAAACACGGTCGGAAGCATGAATGCCAGGAGACTTCCTACACTCGCAACATAGAAACTCTTCTCATTTCCGAGGAGCGCTTCTTCCTGTGTCTCGTTCCAGAGAGCCTGCCAGCGATGAGCGATCCCGACAAAAGCACGTCCCTGTCTCGTGAGTTCCACATGGCGGACTCCTTTGTTCCGGATAAACAGGGAATATCCAAGTTCTTCCTCCAGCGCCCGGATCCTCCGTCCAAGAGCCGGCTGTGTGATATATAATTTTTCTGCCGCCGCGGAAAAACTTCCGCACTGGGCGATCTTTAAAAATGCTTCAATTTCCAGAAATGTCATCACGTTCTCCTTTCTGCCGGGACCGGCAGTTTTCTATTTCGATCCTGCTTTCACACATGTTTTTTTATAACGCTCATCTCTCTTCTGCTTTTTTACCACAGGATTTCATTTTTGTCCAGAAATATTATTTGAAAAACGCGCACCGCATTCTCGTTACTTCAGTGATGAGTTAGGTGCGCTAT
>OOCY01000589.1_pt1 | contig 27962 bp, 26 predicted proteins | sample 1671291 | NCBI WGS metagenome assembly OOCY01 (sample SAMN06348141, study PRJEB24527) | human gut metagenome | biome: human gut; feature: ankylosing spondylitis patient; material: feces | host: Homo sapiens | place: China | collected 2015-10 | reverse complement strand
GTATTACGGCCTGAACGCCCTGTCCAACAACCTTATCATGGTGGACCGGAAGAAGCTGAAGAACCCAAACGGCCTGATCCTCGGCACTCCGGGAAGCGGCAAAAGTTTCTCGGCAAAGCGTGAAATCGCAAACGCTTTTTTGGTGACGGACGATGATATTATTGTGAACGATCCAGAGGGAGAGTATTCTCCTCTGGTGAATCGGCTGAAAGGTCAGGTCATCAAAATTTCGCCCAACAGTACCCAGTTCATCAATCCCATGGACATCAATGCCAACTACTCCGAGGAAGATAATCCCCTATCCCTGAAAGCTGACTTTATTCTTTCTTTGTGTGAACTGGTGGTGGGCGGCAAAGAAGGGCTGCTGCCGGTGGAGAAAACCGTCATCGACCGCTGTGTGCATCTGATCTACCGCAAATATTTTGCGAACCCCTGCCCGGAGAATATGCCCATCCTTGAGGACTTGTACAACGCCCTGCTTCAGCAGGACGAGAAGGAAGCCCACCACGTTGCCACCGCACTGGAAATCTATGTGAAAGGCTCCCTGAATCTGTTCAACCACCGCACCAATGCGAACGTCAACAACCGCATCGTTTGCTACGACATCAAGGAGCTGGGCAAGCAGATGAAAAAGCTGGGAATGCTCATTGTGCAGGATCAAGTGTGGGGGCGTGTCACGGCAAACCGCAGCAGCGGAAAGTCCACCCGATATTATATGGATGAGATGCACCTTTTGCTGAAAGAGGAGCAGACCGCCGCTTATTCCGTGGAGATCTGGAAGCGTTTCCGCAAGTGGGGCGGTATTCCCACAGGGCTGACCCAGAACGTGAAAGACCTTCTTTCTTCTCGTGAGGTCGAGAATATTTTCGAGAACAGCGACATGATCATCATGTTGAATCAGGCTGCGGGAGACCGCCAGATTCTCGCAAAGCAGCTCAACATCAGCCCTCATCAGCTTTCCTATGTGACCCACTCCGGCGAGGGCGAAGGGCTGCTGTTTTTCGGTAATGTCATTCTGCCGTTTGTGGACCGTTTCCCCACCGATCTGGAACTCTACCGCATTATGACCACCAAGTTGGGTGAAGTCTCGGAGGGCGCGCAGAAATGAGTGAACCGAAACTGAACATCAAAGAGGAATCGTCTACCAAAAAGACCCGTTCTCCCCCGAAAAAAGCCAAGGTAGAGCAGACGGTGCCCAAAAAGAAAAAGCTGAAAACCGATGCAGATAAAGCTGCGGAAAAGGCACAGCATCTGCGGTTTGGCAAGGCGGAACTAACCCCGGACGAACTGAGCCGGTTGAGTAAGGCGCAGAAACGGGAGATGTACGCTGCCCATGCCGCCCGGTCTGCGGTGCATCACGAAGTTGACCAGTACGAGGATGAAAACGTCGGTGTGCAGGCGTTGAGCGAGGGCGAAAAAGCGGCAGGAAATGTCCGTGATATTTCAAAAAGCCGCTATGCCCGGAAACTCAAGAAGAAAGCCAAGATGCAGGGCAAGAAAGGCTCCAAAACCCCTAAATCTTCCGCATCGGAGCCGACTGCGGCACAAGATGCAGACGCATCCGGCACCGGCGAGGGCGGCTCCAACTGGCTTTCACGCTGGAAACAGCGGCAAGAAATCCACAAAAGCTACTATGCCGCCGCCCGTTCGGGCACGGCGGCGCAGACCGCAGGCGGCAAAGCGGCATCCAATGGCGCATCTGCTGCCCGGTCCGGCGTGGAACAAGCCGTAGAAAAAGGTAAAACTGCCGTCAGCACTGCCTTGAAAGGGCTGGCGAATGCCGCCAAGAGCAACGCACACGTTCTGGTGATCGTGGGCGTTTTTCTTTTGCTCATCCTCATGGTCATGTCGGGTTTTTCCTCCTGCGGCATCCTCTTTTCCGGCGGCACACAGGTGTCCGGGCAAACCATGTACTCTGCCGAGGATCGGGACATCCGGGGCGCAGAACAGGACTACAAAAAGCTGGAAAAGGAACTGGACAAAAAGATCAAGCACACTCCCACCGACCACCCCGGCTACAACGAGTACCAGTATCACCTTGACCCCATCGAGCACGATCCGTGGCAGTTGACCTCATTTCTCACGACTCTGTACGACGATTACACCCGGTCAGAGGTGCAGGGCAAGTTGAAGGAGACCTTCAAAAAGCAGTACAAGCTGACCACATGGGTGGAGGTGCAGACCCGGTATATGACCGTGTGGGTCATGACTCCTGCAGGCATCCCCGTTCCCACGCAGGTGCCCTATGAGTACCGCATCTTCCACACCAAGCTGGTGAACCGTGGCTTGGAGGTGGTCATCCGGGAGGAATTGAACAACGACCAATGGAAACGGTACGAGATCTTCCAAGACACCTTGGGCGGCAGACCCTATCTGTTCAACGGCGGTCTGCCGCCCGGTGGCTCCGATGGCTCCGGCGCACCGGGCATCGACTATCAGGTGCCGGCAGAAGCACTGACCGACAGCGAATTTGCCGCCATCTACAAGGAAGCCCAAAAGTATGTGGGTACGCCCTATGTGTGGGGCGGCTCTACCCCGGAAACTGGCTTTGACTGTTCAGGCTACGTTTGTTGGGTGTACAACCAGAACGGCTACGATGTGGGAAGAACTACTGCAAACGGATTATGGCAGAAAAGCCAGCACATTTCCGAAGCAGAAGCAAAGCCCGGTGATCTGGTTTTCTTCAAAGGCACCTATGACACCCCCGGCATGAGCCATACTGGAATCTATCTCGGCAACGGCATGATGGTCAGTGCCGGAGACCCCATCAAGTACGCAAACATTCACTCGTCCTACTGGGAGAAGCATCTCGCCGGGTTCGGACGGCTTTCAAAATGATTGGAGGAATTACTATGAGCGAAAAATCGGATAAGCTGCGGGCGATGCTGGCAAAAGAGAAGGAGCGCCGCATCAAGCTGAACAACCGCATCGAGATTTTGGAGCGGCGCATTCAGGAGGAAGATTCTGCCGAGGTCAACGAGATGGTGCGAACTGCAAAGGTCACGCCGGAACAGCTTGCTGCCCTGCTGCGGCAGTCTGCTAACACTACCCCGAACCCGGCTGCGCTGTCTGCCGTGGGAGCAACTTTCGAGAAGGAGGATGCAAATGAAGATTAAGAAACTGGGCGCACTGCTGGCATCGGCAGTGCTGTGCGCTGGCATGGTGGCTCCCGCCTTTGCCTTTGAGGGCGAAACCGCCCCGGTGGAGCAGCCGGTTCTGCCGGAGATGGTGGAGGATATTGTCACCGTCACGGACGAAACCTCTGGTGCCCTGACCCCGGAGGGCAACCTGACGCTGGTGGACGACTACCACACCAACTATTCCGATGGCAGCGGACAGCAGTTCATTACGCTGGTGTCGAAGTCGGGAGCCACCTTTTATCTGGTCATCGACCGCAACGCCAAAGGGCAGCAGACCGTTCACTTTATGAACCTTGTTGATGAAGCAGACCTTTTGACACTGATGGAAGAGGATGCCGCCGATGCCTACACCGCCGAAAAAGAAGCGGCGGCGCAGGCAGAACAGGATAGGCTGAAAGCTGAGGAAGAAGCCAAGAAAGCTGCGGAAGAAGCGGCGGCATCCGGCGCGGAACAGCCCAAGGAAAACAAGGTCACAAAAATCGCATCCGGCTTTTTGGGCGTGGTGGTGCTGATTGCACTGGCGGCAGGCGGCGGCTTCTATTTCTATCGTCAGCAGATGCAGAAGAAAAAAGCCGAAAAAGAAGCCCTTGACCCCGATACAGATTACACCGAAGACAAGGGCGATTTTGAGATTCCCACCGATGTGCCGGACGAAGATGATTCCCCGGACGAGCAGGACACCGAACCCATCTGATTTTAAGGCGGCGTTTGCCGCCGTACATATCCAAATGAAAACAGATTGGAGGGAACGCTTATTTCAATTCTAGTTGTAGCAGAAAAGCCCTCGGTGGCCATGTCCTACGCCAAAGTTCTCGGTGCGACCAGCCGCAAAGACGGCTACCTTGAGGGCAACGGCTATCTGGTAAGCTGGTGCGTTGGTCATCTGGTGGAGCTGGCACCGCCAAACATCTACGATGAAAAGTTCATCAAGTGGAGCATCGCAGACCTGCCCATCCTGCCGCAAAAGTGGCAGTATCTGGTGTCTGCCAGCACCAAAAAGCAGTTTGGCATCCTGCAAAAGCTGATGCACCGCCCGGATGTGGACAGCATTGTGAACAGTTGCGATTCCGGTCGCGAGGGCGAACTGATCTTCCGCCTTGTCTACCAGCAAGCGGGCTGCAAAAAGCCCTTCTCCCGCCTGTGGCTGTCCAGCATGGAGGAAAATGCTATCCGGGAGGGGTTCGCCCACCTGAAACCATCAACTGAATATGATGCGCTGTACAACGCAGCACTCTGCCGGGAACGTGCCGACTGGATGGTCGGCATCAATGCGTCCCGGCTTTTTTCGTGCCTATACGGGCAACCGCTGGCGGTGGGGCGTGTTATGACCCCGGTGCTTGCCATGACGGTGGTGCGGGAAGCTGCCATTGCCGCCTTTGTGCCGGAGAAATTCTACACGGTGGATCTGGAACTGACCAGTGGCTGCACGGCATCCAGCCGCCGCATTCCTGAAAAATCCGTTGCAGAAAAACTGCTGGAAGCCTGTCGAAGGGAGATGGTGGCAACGATCCAGCGCATCACCCGCAAGGAAAAATCCGAGAATCCGCCGTCGCTGTACGATCTGACCACCCTTCAGAGGGATGCTAACCGCTTGCTGGGGTACAGCGCACAGCAGACTTTGGACTATGTACAGAGCCTGTATGAGAAGAAACTTACCACTTATCCCAGAACTGATAGCTGCTATATCACCGACGATGACGAGGAGATGCTGGAGGAACTGACTGAGGAGTTGGAGGGTTTTCTCGACATTACCTCGACAGATGTGGACGAGGCTGTGCCTCGGACACGGCGCACCGTCAACCGGGAAAAAGTCACCGACCACCACGCCATTCTGCCCACTCGCAGTATGCTGCAAGCAGATCTGGACGCACTGCCCAAGGGCGAGCAGAACGTCCTGAAGCTCATCATCGCCCGGACGCTGATGGCGGTAAGCACGCCCTTCCGTTATCTGGAGACCCTGCTGACCACCGAATGCGCCGGGGAGGAATTTACCGCCAAGGGCAAGGAGGTTTTGGAGGAAGGCTGGAAAGCGGTGGAGCGCAAAGTGCTGGCGGACATCCTGAACCGAAAGCAGGAACTCACAGCCCTGCCCAATGTCGCAGAAAATGAGTGCGGCATCCTCAATGCAGAACTGAAAGAGGGGCAAACAACCCCGCCGAAGCATTTTACCGAGGACCTTCTACTTCATGCGATGGAAACCGCTAGTGCAGACAGTATGCCGGAGGGTGTGGAACGTCAGGGCATCGGCACCCCGGCAACCAGAGCCGCCACCATCGAAAAGCTGGTGCAGAAGGGCTTTCTGGAACGGAAAGGCACCAAGAAAACCAAGGTGCTTCTGCCCACCGACAAGGGCAAAGCCCTCATCACCGTGATGCCCGAAGAAATCCAGTCTGCGGATATGACGGCTGACTGGGAAGCGAAATTGCTGCAAATCGAGCGCAGCGAAATGGAACCGGAAACTTTTATGACTGAAATCAAAGAGATGATTTCCTCGCTGGTAACGACCACCGAGGCTGCGAAGGGAGCGAATGCGCTTATGAAGAACAAAATCGTTGGTGTCTGCCCGAACTGTGGTGCAAATGTTGTCGAGCGTGAGAAGGGCTGGTTCTGTGAGAACCGGGAGTGCCGCTTCGCTTTGTGGAAGGATAACGCCTATTTCAAGCGTCTGGGGAAACATCTGGATGGTCGCATGGTGGACAAGCTGCTGCGGGATGGCCGGGTGCGTCTGAAGGACTGCCGCAGTGCTAAGGGCAAGACCTACAATGCCACCGTGCTGCTGTCCTGTGAGAGCGATGGCCGCAGCAAGTTTTCTCTGGAATTTGAAGGTGAGTGCTGATGGAGCAGATAAAAGAAGCGGTCTACCTTATCAACGATGAACGTTATCTGCATCTCCGGGAAAACGGTGCAGGGATCGGCTTTGCCACTTATAACAAGGTAACTGGCGAGCCGCTGGAAAGTGGGCAGATCTCGGAAAAGAATCTGCCTCCAGATGGACAAAACACCATCCCTGCCGCCCGGAACTGGTATCTGTTTGAACTTTCGGACGATGACCGTAAGGCCATCCAACAGGAAAGCGTAAAGATTCTCGAAAACATCCCGCAGGCGGGCATCGGCAGACGGCGCATCTGGGAGCCGGAAACGCTGCCGAAGGATATTCGTCTCATCAACAGCCACTATGACGACCTCTACCGCATTCCCGATGGCGGAGTGATTCAGGTGGATTACCCGGATGGGCGCAGTTTTACGGCACGGGTGGAACATCTGGATGATTACCACTTTGACATGGGCGGTTTGGGCAATGTGTTCCACATCTGCCAGTTTGCCGAGGTCATGGAGCGGAACCATGCCGACTTCTACCCGGAGATTCAGACACAGGACGAGCAGGCGGCGTGGGAACTGGGCGGCAAAGGCTACCTTGCAATCCAGTCCTGTGAGGATGGATGGGACTACACCCTCTACCACAGCGATTATTCTGTGATGGACGGTGGGCAGCTGGACGCCCCGGAACTGACCATTCAGGAAGCCCGTGAGCAGATTCTGGAAACTCACCACATGGAAAAGGGGCGACGGCTGTTGCAGGACTACGATGCCGTCATGGACAAAGTTGCGGAAACCGAGGAACTTAGTGCAGATCACCGCCCTTCCACATTGGAAAAGCTGGCAGCACTGGCAAGTGATACGTCTGCGCCAAAATCCTCTGCACGTTCTGCGCCAGAACTGTGAGGTGGACGATGCAGCAAAAATGGAACCAGAATTTTGACGGTGAACCCATGACAGACATCCCGCAGAAGTTTCTGAACGCAGGGTGCGATGTTTATATGGTGATGCAGCTGCGGCATGACGAAAAAATCCTCGATGAAAGATTTGCTTCCATGCGGGAACTGCATCGTCGTGGCAAAACGCCAGACCCGGAGCATTATGAGGTCACCTACTATGCTGATTTGCCCGCCATGTGGCAGGATGTGCCGAACAACGAGATTTTGGAAGAACTGTTTCAGGTGTTCAACCTCTCCCGTCCGCAGGATTTTGAGGGACACAGCCTGTCGGTCAGCGATGTGATCGCACTTAAACGCAATGGCGAGGTGTCTGTGCATTATGTGGACAGCATCGGTTTCAAGGAACTGCCGGGGTTTCTGGATAAAAAGCCGGAACGCCTTTCTGTTCTGCAAAACCTCAAGGAGAAGTGCGATGCCCCGGAGTGCAATCCCACGGTATGCCGGAAAGTGAGGGCTGAACATGAACTTTAACCATGAAGAACTCATGCTGATGATGCTCTACAACACCGGCACCCGGCTGGGGTTCATCCACGAACTGCGGCTCATGCAGTGCTACCTGATGCCCGATGAGACTGCCCTGCGGGAGTTGTCGGAGGGGGTTATCGAAAAGCTGAAACTGCTGACTGATGCAGAGTTTGCCGAACTGGAATTTCCTCCGGACTGACTTTCGCCGCCTGCGGGCGGCGTACATAGGCTCTTTTACAATGGGATTCGGTGTGGTATACTGAACTCGACAAATCTTGCTAATGTATTTGTCAAGAGTTTTTTTATAGATTTTCCGGTTTTCTTTTGGAAAAAGGGCGCATTAAATTGAACCCACAGCAGTTGTGGATTTTTGAAAAAGCTATATAATAGAGTCAGTGGTTACTGTTGCTTGAGCGTTTCCATTGCTCTCGCGTAGTAGATGCGGAGAAACTTGTTGACTCCGGCCATTTTAGCTACGTTATACGGTTTCCCTTCCTGTTCCTTTTTGAGCAGAAAAAGGTAGACAGGGTCATCTTGAGGTCGTGTAAGTTTGAGTACCTGCATAACCTCAAAGCAATACTTTCTGAGAGCCGCATTCCCACGTTTTGATATGTGGCGATTGTGGCTCTCAAATGTTCCAGACTGATATGGAGGCGCATCGTTACCAGCATAAGCGTTGAGTGCTTTTCCGCTGTGAAAGCGGCGGATATCTCCAATTTCAGCAAGGATAAGGGGACCGAGTCGATCCCCAACACCAGCCATAGAGCGCAGAACAGCGTATTCGGGCAACGTTTCAGCTAATGTTTGCATTTTTAGAATAATTGAATCAGCGGCCTTTTGTGATTCACAGACAAGTTCAAGACATTGATTTTGAGCCGCAAGAGTGTATTCGTTTTCTCCCCTTGTTGTGATATTGCGTAATGCAGCTTCGTAAATTGCCAACCCATATGTTTTGGTTTGGCGATTTCGAGATTTCCTTGCGATTTTTTCAAATGCGTCAAGAAAACGACTTTTTCCCATTTTCTTTATACGATCGTAGGATTTAAAACGATTGATAAAGAGAACGGAAAGGCTGGTTTCTGGCGTTCTGGTCGTTAGAGGCAGGATGTTGGTTATGCCAGGCATCGTTTCATCCAATAGATTAAGTAGAAATACTTTGTTGGTTTTCAGCGTAAGCATTCGCTGATTATACTGTCGTGCCAAGAATCTTAAATCTTCGTATTTCTGCTCCATAGATGTGTATGGAACCAGAGAATAACTCTTTTCCAATGCATATCTGGCAATCCGCACTGCATCTTTCTTGTCTGTTTTGGCCTTGCGAAGATCCATGTCTCCGAATTTCCTGATTTGATAGGCATTAACCATACAAACAGGGAGCCCGGCTTCCTGCAACGCTTTCAGAACAGGATAATGGTAATGCCCGGTATTTTCCATTAAGATGGTTGCAGATTGCTTGCTATTCAAAATATACTTAATGAAAGCATCTAGTTCAGGCTGCGTATGGTGGAATTCAAAAGGACTTGTGTGCATTGATCCGTCTTGGTTTAAGATAGCTGCTACACTTTTTGACTTGGAAATATCGATTCCTACTGCGAGCATTGACATTCCTTCTTTCGTTTCAATTTATGGCTATCCAGCTTTTCCAAAGTACGCACATATTCAATCGTGAAACGGGAGCTATGTCCCAACTTGCTGAATCGAGCACAAAACAATGGAGGCTGGCTGACACATTTGTCTGCGGGCGTGGTGTCCCAATCGGAAAGTTCGTCAGACCATACCTCCATTTTAAAGGAAAAGAGCAAGGCCGGATAGACCTTACTCTTATATTATGAATCGGAATTTGTGAAAGCCACATATTTTAAGAAGGGGCCTTCGCTTATGCGAAAGCCCCTTTTCTGTATACCTTACTTTTTCAGCTTTAAGCCATCTCGGAACGCTTCGCCCACACGCTCGGTGACTTTATAATAGCCGTGGGTGTAGGGGTCAAATGCGATGGCGTTGACCCTAGACATATCAATTTTTCCATCCACCATAACGCTCTCATCGGCAGTGACATTGACCACTTTGCCGATGACGCCGCATCCGTATTCATTGTTCTGATACTCGATGAACCTGCACTCCAGACAAATCGGGAACTCGTTGATGACAGGGGCATCTACGGTTTCTGCTTTGCTGGCGGTCAGACCGCTGCGGGCAAATTTATCGGCAACTTTATTGCCGGACTCTACGCCGAAATAGTCTGCTTCCACTATGTGGGCGGCATCGGCAATGCTGACGGTGAATGCTCCCCGTGCCTTGATGTTCTGTACGGTCTTGTGTGTCTCGGTGAGGTTCAGAACAACGGTGTCCCGCTCCTGCATGGTGCCCCATGCGGCGTTCATGACATTGACGTTGCCGTCCTCGTTGTAAGTTGCAACCATCAGAACCGGCATGGGGAAAATGCCTTCGGTAATTTTCAGTTTTGTTCTCATGATAACTCCTCCTTGTGATCGTATTGACAGGACTGTTCATCCTGCTTATAATTATATCCATGCAAATTGTAAATTCAAGTACTGGTAATTATGATAGGTACTATCTTGGGAGAAAGCGAATGATACAGAACTATATTGAGAACGCAAATTTCGAGGATACCGGCTTTGCCTACACGTTGTCGCTGATCTCCGGCAAGCACAAGATGGTCATTCTTTACTGCCTGATGGAGTTTAAGACCGTGCGATTCAATGAGTTGAAACGGTATCTGAAAACCATTTCCGACAAGACTCTCAGTACGAATCTCAAGGAGCTTGAAGCAGACAAACTGATCGTTCGCACCGAGTATCCGCAGATCCCGCCGAAGGTGGAATATGCGCTTTCGGAGCGTGGGAAATCGCTGATGACTGTACTGGATCAGCTCTGTGTCTGGGGCGAGAAGAATCGACTGACAGAGTGACAAATTCCAGTTTGTGGGGAAGGAACACCTATATGTCAAAACCCAAAATCGCCTTTATCTGTGTCCATAATTCCTGCCGCAGTCAGATTGCCGAAGCCTTTGGCAAGGTACTGGCCGCAGATGTGTTTGAAAGCTACTCGGCTGGAACCGAAACCAAACCGCAGATCAATCAGGATGCTGTGCGCCTGATGAAAGAACTATATGGCATCGACATGGAAAAGACACAGTATTCCAAGCTGATTTCTGCAATTCCAAAGCCGGATATCGCTATTTCCATGGGCTGCAATGTCAGCTGCCCGTTCATTGGCAGACCTTTTGATGAGAATTGGGGTCTGGATGACCCTACCGGAAAAAGCGATGATGAATTCAAAGCAGTCATAGAGCAGATTCGTCAGAATGTTCTTGCTTTGAAATCGAAACTTTGCGGTTCCAGTTTTTGAAACCCTCAAAAGTGAGGTCTTGATAGAACGCTTCGATTCATGCTATACTAAAACCAATTTTAATTCCATAAGCGAGTGACCTGAAAAGGCCGCTCGCTTTTTTGTTTACCATGAACTTGAAGGGAGGAACGCTATGCCAAGCAAAACCGAAGAATATCTCGCCCTTGCCCAGCGCACGGCCAACGGCTTGACCCGATACTGGGAAAGCTGGACGGACTACCTGACCACCGCATCCCGGTTGTACAAGTACCCCTTTGCAGACCAGTTGATGATCTACGCTCAGCGGCCCGATGCCACCGCCTGCGCCGAATTTGACATTTGGCGCAACCGGATGAACCGCTATGTCAGGCGTGGCTCTAAGGGCATCGCCTTGCTGGATGAATCCAGCGGATTCCCGCGCCTGCACTACGTTTTCGATGTGTCGGACACCGGGGTGCGCCGCAATTCCCGTGACCCGGAGGTGTGGCAGCTCGGTCCCGATTTGGTGCAGCCGGTTTCAGAAATGCTCGCCGCCACCTACGGCATCAGCGGAGAGCGTGTCAGCCAGCAGCTTGCGGATGTTGCCGGGAAACTGGTGGCAGATTACTGGGACAACAACAGTGGTGACATTCTCGCCATCGTTGACGGTTCGCATCTGATGGATTATGATGAAGCCGGGGTGGAGATGCAGTTCAAGTCTGCCGCCGCCATCAGCGTCACCTACACGCTGCTGGAACGCTGCGGCTTTGAGCCTGCCGGGTGGTTCGACAAGGAAGATTTTCGAGCCATCCACGATTTTTCCACCCCGGATAGTGTCTACGCCCTCGGCGCGGCCGTCAGCGACATGAGCCGCGAGGTGTTACGGAACATCGAGCGCACCGTAAAAACCACCATTCGCCGCCGCAATGTAGAAAGGAGCCAATATGAATACGAACAGCAGGAACGTGACCTACTCGACCGTCGGGGATTACCTTCTCCCGAACCTGACCCTGAACCAGCCCCGGAAGCCGCTGGGCAAGTACGGCAGGCTGCGCCGGACGTACCTGATGAACCATCGCCCGGTGCTGTACAACACGATGCTCCTGAACGGGAGCCTGTACCCGCACCTGATGGAAGTGGAGCAGACAGCAGAGAGCCGGATGCAGCAGACCATGGAGCAGCTTCTGAAACAGACCCCGGCCCCGGACAAGGAAAACCGGCAAATGGAATGGGTGCAGCACATGAACAGCCTGAAAGCGCAGGCCGAGGAACTGGTGCTGACGGAGCTGATCTACAGCTAAGTTTTCTGGATGCGAACATCCCCACCGAAGCCCAGCAAATCGAAAAAATCGACCGAGCGGAGAGCGAAAAAACGCCCTCCGCTTTTGTTTTGTCGCAGGCTGAAATTGAGAACGAGCTGCGGCGGCATGGTTCAGGGTTTGCAGGCGGCAAACAGCGCATTATGGCACTGTACCAGACCCAGCCTGACCGCAAACTCCGTGCCAAAGCACTGGCAAAGGAGTACGGCATCGGTGGGCACTCCCACGATTATCTGGATGGCAGCAGCGGCTTTGTGAACCATGATGGAAAGGGTCTGGAATTTGACCGTTATCCCGACCATCAGAAAATCACCCTGAAATGGGCACAGGTGGAAAAGTATATCGACCTGATGATCCAGTCCGACCGTTACCTGACGGACAAGGAAAAGGAGCATTATTCGCCGCCTGCGCCGGTCAGCGCAAAGCCGGATGGTGCCCTGACCCATGCCAAAAACCTGATCCGGGAGTTTTGTCAGGAGGAGTACGACTCCGAGCCGGACTTTTCCGACCTGTCCAAGATCGGCATTGCCTACACCCACGCCACCGATGAGGATATTCCCATTCAAGTTAATGTGGATTTGGTGGGATACCGGGTGGAACGGTATCTGGGCGAGGTGCTGATCGACGAACGGCAGTACGAAAGTCTGGAGGAGCTGACCGAAACCGAGCTGGAGGCTCTGGATTTCTCGGAATTGGTCAGTGTCACGGATGAAGAACTGGAACACTACCACAGTAAGGTGGAGGAACGCCCGGCACTGCTGCCGCTGGATGCTGCCACCGAGTACAACGCCCTGAAGGAGCAGCACCCGGATGCGCTGGTAGGCCTTGAGCAGAATGGGCAGTTTGAGTTTTACGGCGAGGATGCCCGGAAGGTCTGCGAACTTGTAGGTGGAAAGTTGCTGGAAAAGGAAACGGAATTGGGTACCGTCCCTGTCACCGGCTTCCCTAGCGACCAGTGGGCGCACCGTGCCAAACAACTGTGGCAGTACGGCGAGAATGTTTATCTTGCTGGGCTGAACGAGGACGGCACCCACCACCAGACCAAGTATCTGCGCCGGGAAGATTATCTGCCGCTGGGAGCCACCGTCCACATGGAAGGACGCGCTTTCCGGGTGGATAACGTCAACTTCGATAAGGGCAGTGTGTCCCTGCAGGATGTAGCACTGGCAGAGATGCGGATGCCAATTTTCCGGGAGGAACCGCTGGCTCTTGTCCGGGAGTTGTACGAGCAGGAACAGGATGTGATGGAACACCCCCTGCCCGATTATAAGGTCGGTGACAATGTTATCGTTGACCTTCCTACCCGAACCATTGAAGGGAAAATTGGCTATGTTGGCGAAACCGATGTGCGCATCGACACCAGTGCGCACGGGCAGTCTTGGGACAATGAGGTTATTAACAAGCAGCAGTTTGAGCAGGGGCTGCGACAGAGTGCGACTGCTCAGCGTGTGGATAAAATGCTGGCGCAGGCAGAAGCCATCGCCAAGGAATCCGAAGTGCCTGAATACGAACGTTTCTCTGTCCGAAAAGTCGTTGACGGTAAAATGCCGCTTTTTGCTATCTGGGATGATCTTTATGATGACTACTATGAAACCAATCACGCCGTTCCACAGTTTTCTGACGAGAAGCAGGCAGAATCTTATCTGGAAAATCTGAAAAGAGAAGTTGCAGACAGAGAAGCCGCCGAGTGGCTCAAAGTCGAACACGCAAAATTTTTAGCAGACAAGGACGAGCCGGAGCCGTCTGACGAAGAACTGGACGAGCTGCCTATCTCTGCCGTGATGGACGGAAAGGTGCAGACCTTCCCGGATGCCGCAGCCTTGGATAAAGCTCGGAACGCTGAACCAGCGCCGGAGCCTGCTGGAAACTTCCACATCACGGATGATCATCTGGGCGAGGGCGGCGCAAAGCAGAAGTATGCCCGGAACATTGAAGCCATCCGCACCCTGTTCAAGCTGGAACAGGAGCACCGGGGTGCCACCGCCGAGGAACAGCAGGTGCTTTCCCAGTATGTGGGCTGGGGTGGTCTGGCAGATGCCTTTGACCCCGGCAAAGATAGTTGGGCGAAGGAATATGCGGAGTTGAAAGGGCTGCTTTCCGAGGATGAGTACGCTGCTGCCCGTTCCAGCACCCTGAACGCCCATTATACCAGCCCTACCGTCATCCGTAGTATTTACGATGCTGTGGAGCGCATGGGTTTCCGCAGCGGTAACATTCTGGAACCTAGTATGGGCGTGGGCAACTTCTTCGGAATGCTGCCGGACACCATGCAGGACAGCCGCTTGTACGGCGTGGAACTGGACAGCATCACCGGGCGTATTGCGAAAAAACTGTACCCACAGGCTGACATTACCGTGGCGGGTTTTGAAACCACCGACCGCCGTGATTTCTACGATTTGGCGGTGGGCAATGTGCCCTTTGGTCAGTACAAGGTCAACGATAAGGCGTACAACAAGTTGGGATTCAGCATTCACAACTATTTCTTTGCGAAAGCCATCGACCAGATCAGACCGGGCGGCGTAGTGGCATTCGTCACCAGCCGTTACACCATGGACAGCAAGGACAGCACCGCCCGCAAACACATGGCAGAACGTGCAGACTTGCTGGGCGCTATCCGTCTGCCCAACAATGCGTTCCGAGCCAACGCCGGTACAGATGTCGTTTCGGACATTATCTTCCTGCAAAAGCGTGACCGCCCTGCGGACATCGAACCCGCATGGGTGCAGCTTGGCAAGACCGAAGATGGTTTTGCCATCAACCAGTATTTCGTAGACCACCCGGATATGGTTCTGGGCGAGCTGACCACCGAAAGCACCCAGTATGGACGAGAGGAATTGACCGTTGCTCCCATCGAGAGTGCAAACCTTGCAGACCAGCTTGCCGAGGCGGTGCAGCACATCGAGGGGCAGTATACTGCCGCCGAGGTAGACGCTCCCGACATTGCCGAGGAAGAAGCCACCCGGCGCACCCTGCCTGCCGACCCGGAGGTGAAGAACTTCTCCTACACCGTGGTGGACGGCGAAGTGTTCTACCGGGAAAATTCCGTGATGACGCAAGTAGAACTGTCCGACACCGCCAAGGGGCGTGTTACCGGCATGGTGGAGCTGCGGCAGATCGTCAACGAGCTGATCGACCAGCAGTTGAACGACTACCCGGACGAGGACATTCAGGCGACACAGGCAAAGCTGAACGCCGCCTACGATGCCTTTACTGCCAAATACGGGCTGTTGAATGACCGCAAAAACGGGCGGCTGTTTGAGCAGGATTCCTCTTACTATCTGCTCTGTTCGCTGGAAAATCTGGACGAGCAGGGGCAGCTCAAGAGCAAGGCGGCGATGTTTACGAAACGGACCATTCGCCCGGAGCGCACTGTCACCAGCGTGGATACCCCCAGCGAAGCGCTGGCGGTGTCCATCGGAGAGCATGGCAGGGTTGATTTGCCCTATATGGCAGAACTGCTGGGCACTCCCGGCGAGTACGACCGCATCACCACCGAACTTTCCGGCGTGATCTTCAAAGACCCTGCCGCCGACCCCACCGACCCGGAAGCGGGCTGGCAGATGGCAGACGAGTACCTGTCCGGCGATGTCCGGGCAAAGCTGCGGATGGCGCAGTTTGCGGCAGAGACCAACCCGGAATTTGCCGTTAATGTCACCGCATTGGAAAAGGCGCAGCCCAGAGAACTGGAAGCCTCCGAAATTGATGTGCGCTTGGGTGCCACATGGCTGGACCCGGATATTATCCAGAAGTTTATGACCGAGACTTTTCAGATCCCCTACTATCTGCGTCATGCAGTCAAAGTAAGATATTCTCCGTACACCGCCGAGTGGCGTGTAGAAGGCAAAACTGCCACCGGGCGGAGTGACATTATCTCGTCCGAGACCTACGGCACCAGCCGTGCCAACGCCTATAAGATTCTGGAAGAAACCCTGAACCTGAAAGATGTCCGCATCTACGACACCATCGAGGATGCCGAGGGCAAGCCCAAGCGTGTGCTGAACAAACGGGAGACCATGCTGGCGCAGCAGAAACAGCAGGTCATTAAAGATGCTTTCGCCAACTGGGTCTGGCAGGACCCCCAGCGGCGCATTGCGCTGGTCCGGCAGTACAATGAGCTATTCAATAGTACCCGCCCTCGTGAATACGATGGCAGCCATATTCATTTTGTGGGCATAAACCCGGAAATCAGCTTGAGAGAACACCAGCGTAATGCAATAGCACACGTTTTGTACGGTGGCAATACTTTGTTGGCACACGAAGTGGGTGCCGGCAAGACTTTTGAAATGGCTGCATCGGCAATGGAGGCGAAAAGGCTGGGCTTATGTCAAAAATCACTTTTTGTCGTGCCGAATCATCTGACGGAGCAGTGGGCATCGGAGTTTCTGCATCTGTACCCTAACGCAAAACTGCTTGTTGCACGGCGCAAGGATTTTGAAACGGCGAACCGCAAAAAGTTCTGCGCCCGCATTGCCACCGGCGATTACGATGCCGTTATCATCGGTCATTCGCAGTTTGAACGAATCCCGCTGTCCTTTGAGCGGCAGGAGCGTATCATTCAGGAGCAAATTTATGAAACGCTTGCCGCCATTAACGAGCTGAAAGTCCACGCAGGCGAGAATTTCTCCATCAAGCAGATGGAAAAGACCCGGAAAACGCTGGAAACCAAGCTGGAAAAACTGCGCTCCGATGAGCGTAAGGACGATGTAATTACCTTTGAGCAACTGGGCGTTGACCGCCTGTTTGTGGACGAGTCACACGCGTTCAAAAATTTGTTCCTCACAACAAAAATGCGTAATGTCGCAGGATTATCCACCAGCGAAGCCCAGAAATCCAGCGATATGTTTGGCAAGTGCCGCTATCTGGACGAGATCACCGGCGGACGTGGCGTGGTGTTTGCCACGGGTACGCCCGTGAGCAATTCCATGACCGAGCTGTACACGGTCATGCGGTATTTGCAGTACAGCACCCTCCAGCAGAAAAAGTTGACCCACTTCGACTGCTGGGCATCCACCTTTGGTGAGACCACCACCGCTATCGAGCTTGCTCCCGAAGGTACAGGGTATCGGGCGAGGACGAGATTTGCCAAGTTCTTCAACCTCCCGGAACTGATGTCCATGTTCAAGGAGGTTGCGGACATCAAGACTGCCGACCAGCTCCACTTGCCGGTGCCGGAGGCAAAGTTTGAGACCGTGGTGGCAAAGCCGTCCGACCTCCAAAAGGAAATGGTGCAGGAGTTGAGCAAACGTGCTGCGGAAATCCACTCCGGCACGGTGGATGCGTCTGTGGACAATATGCTCTGCGTCACCAACGATGGCAGAAAGATCGGTCTGGACGTTCGACTGATGAACCCCATGCTGCCGGACGACCCCAACAGCAAGCTGAACGTCTGTGTGCAGAACGTGCTGAAGATCTGGGAGGAAGGCAAAGACCAGAAGCTGACCCAACTTTTGTTCTGTGACCTCTCAACACCAAAGAACGATGGCAATTTCAACGTCTACGATGACATTCGCAAAAAGCTGATCTCTGCCGGAGTGCCGGAAAACGAGATCGAGTTCATCCACAACGCCGACACCGAGGCGAAAAAAGCGGCTTTGTTCTCCAAAGTACGCTCTGGCGATGTGCGAGTTTTGATCGGAAGCACGGCAAAAATGGGAGCGGGCACCAACGTCCAGTCCCGACTTGTGGCGGTGCATCACTTGGACGTTGGCTGGAAGCCCAGCGACATGACCCAGCGCAATGGTCGCATCATCCGTCAGGGCAATATGAATAAAGAAGTCAAGGTGTTCAATTACGTCACGGAAGGGACATTTGACAGCTACCTCTATCAGACCCTTGAGAATAAGCAGCGATTTATCTCGCAGATTATGACCAGCAAATCCCCGGTGCGCTCCTGCGAAGATGTAGACGAGCAGGCTCTGTCCTATGCGGAGATCAAGGCATTATGTGCCGGAAATCCGCTCATCAAGGAGAAGATGGATTTGGATGTTCAGGTCGCAAAACTCAGGGTTCTGAAAGCCGACCACCAGAGCCAGAAATTCCGCTTGCAAGACAAGCTGCTGACAAAATTCCCAGCTGACATTCAGGAAACGAACGCCCACATCGCCGGGCTGAAAGCGGACGCGCAGCTTGCCGCCGCTCACCCGCAGGGCAAGGAGGAGTTCTGCGGTATGACCATCAGGGGCGTGACCTACGACGAGAAAAAGACCGCCGGCGAACGTCTGGTGCTCGCCTGTTCCGAACTGCCCAACGCCGAAGAAAAAGTGATCGGCAGCTACCGGGGCTTTGAGCTGTCCCTGCGGTTCGACACCTTCCGCACGGAGTATCAGGCACTTTTGAAGGGGCAGCGAAAGTACACGGTGCCTTTGGGCACCGACCCACTGGGCAACATCATCCGTCTGGATAACTCCCTGAACAACTTCCCGGAACGCATCACCGCCGCAGAAAACGAACTGGATACCCTGCATCAGCAGCAGGCGGCGGCGCAAATTGAGGTGGAAAAGCCCTTCCCACAGGAGGAAGAACTGGCCGAAAAGTCCGCACGGCTTGCAGAGCTGAACGCTCAGTTGGATGTGGACGAAAAGAGCCACGAGCCGGAACAGGACGAGGAAGAACAGGAGGATACCCCGCGCCGCCCCTCGGTGCTGGCAGCACTGGAAGAAAAATCGGACAAGCCGGAGCCGGTGAAGCCCTTCCGCAGTTATTACGACAAGGATGGTGATGCCCGGTGAGGGAAAAACGGGATGAAACCATCATCCTGCGCTTGAGCAAAACAGAAAAGAGCCGTATCTATGAAAAAATGCTCAGCATGGGCATCCGAAGCCTGAGTGCCTATATCCGCAAGATGGCACTGGACGGCTATTGCCTGCACCTTGACTTGAAAGACCTGCAACGCATGGCATATCTCTTGCAGATGTGCAGCAACAACCTGAATCAGTACGCCAAAGCCGCCAATGAAAATGGTCGGGTCTATGCCGCCGACATGGAGGACCTGCAGCAGCGGCTGGATGAACTGATTGAGATTGGTCGGCAGATCCTTTCCCGGCTGGCTGATCTCTAAATTTCTCCCCGCAGTTGGAGGGCTGCGGGGGTACATAGGCGGCAACACCATTGACAGGCTCATGCTCTATCCATATACTGAAAGCAGAAAGGCGGTGTCAATATGAAATTCGTAGCAAGAGTTCTCCTATTTCCTGTGGTTCTCCTGAGTGCATTTCTGGTACTGATGCTGAAATGGACGCTGAACCTGTCGGCGTTTGTGCTGGCACTGCCCATGCTGTATATTTTCGGCTGCGGTCTCTATACTCTCTATTGTCAGGAGTGGCTGCAGTTTTTGATCTTGCTGGTGGCAGAGTTTGGCTGCTTTGCGCTGATCTTCATGGGGGCTTTGATCGTGGACGCGGCGGAGCGTTTTAATGGCTGGGTTGCCGGATTGTGAGGGATTGGATGGACACAGATGCTATGACCGACTATTATTGGGAAAATCTGAAAGATATTCTGCAACGACAACTTGCAGACGATGATGAATATCATGCACTGATCCAGAAAAAGATTGCCGCAGAGATTGCGTTGAAAGCTCTTATCGGCGAAGAAGCATGGAGCCTCTATCTGGAATTGGATGCAATCAGCAACGAATTGGAAAGTGTTCGGCAGGAAGCCATGTATCTGGCAGGTGCTGCCGATCACGAGAAATTATCCAAATGATCTTGATGCCGCCGATGTGCGGCATTTTTTGTAGGAGGTGATGGCACTGGCAGCAACACGGTTGATTGCGCTGCACAAAAACAAAGGCATGACCGTTGCGGCCTGCCTGAAAAATCGCACGGACTATATCGAAAACCCAGACAAGACCGAGCAGGGACAGTATGTCAGCAGCTATGCCTGCAGCACCCTGACGGCAGATGAAGAGTTTATGCTTACCAAGCGGCAGTACGACCTTGTGAACGGACGCAGGCAGAAAAGCGATGTAATTGCTTATCAGATACGGCAGTCCTTCCGACCCGGTGAGATCAGCGCAGAGGAGGCTAACAAGGTGGGCTACGAACTGGCTATGCGCTTTACCAAGGGCAAGCACGCCTTTGTAGTGGCAACGCACACGGATCGGCAGCACATCCACAACCATGTGATCTTCAACTCCACAGCATTGAATGGCAGCAGGAAGTTCCGGGATTTTTTCTTTTCGGCGTTGGCAGTGCAGCGGTTGAGTGACCTGATTTGCTTAGAGCATCAGCTGTCCGTCATTGAAAAGAAGCCCTATCGGGAGCGTCAAAAGCGCATTGTCTACCCGCCGAAAGAGAGCAATCGTGACCGCCTGTGCGGAATCATCGACACCATCCTTGCAGAAAAGCCGGGAGATTACGAAACTTTTCTGCAAAAGCTGGCGCGGCAGGGATATGAAGTGAAACGTGGCAAGTACACGTCGGTGAAGGGCAAGGGGCAGAAACGTTTTATCCGGTTCCGTACACTGGGCACCGGCTATGGCGAGGATGAGATCAAGGCGGTGCTGGAGGGCAAGGTGAAACACCAACCGTACCAGAAGAAGCTGCCCAAAGAGCAGCCCTTCCAGTTGCTGGTGGATATTCAGGGGAAAATGGCAGAGGGCAAAAGTGTCGGCTACAAAAAGTGGGCAACCAAGTTCAACCTGAAAGAGATGTCCAAAACCCTGCTGTTCTTGCAGGAGCAGAAAATCGGTAGCGCAGAGGAACTGCGGGAACATGCGACGGCGGCAACGGAACGTTATCATGCTATGGGGGATTCCATCAAAGCGGCAGAAGCGAGGTTGACCGAAATCGCCGTGCTGAAAACTCACATCATCAACTATGCCAAGACCCGTGATGTGTACGCTGCTTATCGGAAAGCCGGGTACAGCAAAACCTTTCTGGAAGCCCACCGGGAGGAGATTACTCTGCACAAGGCGGCGAAAGCGGCGTTTGATGAATCCCATTTGAAAACGCTCCCAAAGGTCAAGGAGTTGGATGCGGAGTTTGCAGAACTACTGACCCAAAAGAAAGCAGCCTACCCGGACTACCGCAAGGCACGGAACGAGATGCAAGAACTGGTTCGGGCACAGAAAAACGTGGAGCGATTTTTTGCGGAAGAAAAAACAGTACAGGAGAACGAGCAAGTTCGATAAGAAAAGATTGCCGGGAGTTGACCGTAAGAGGTCTGCTTCCGGCAATCTTTTTTCCGTTAGTTCAATCTTTAACGGAATTGTTCATCTCTTTCGATTGTGTACGTTCATGCGTTTAACAGGTATCCTATGGAGTGTAAAGAACACGATAGGATGAGGTTGCGCTATGAAAGAGCTTTTTGGACAGAGACTGCGGGAGCAGCGGATAAAGCATGGGTTGACGCTGGAACAACTTGCGGAAAAATCCGAGCTTTCCTCCAACTATATCGGCATGGTAGAGCGTGGCTTAAAGGAACCCGGCCTTGCCACCATTGTTAAACTTCTGAACGCTCTGAATATTTCCGCAGACACATTGTTGTGTGATCTGGTTCCAAGTGCATCTCATGTGACCGATGATGAAATCAGCAAGCGGCTTGAAGGACTGACCCCTATGCAGAAGAAAGTGGCACTTGACCTTCTGGACACCTATATCACCAATCTGCCTTACCTCACCAAAGAAGAATAATCCTGCGGCAACTCTGGCGCACCAGCTTAATTTTGGCTGGTGCGCTTTTCTTTTGCAATTCTTTAGGCTATAATATTTCTTATAGGATGTATTCATTCCCAAAGAATTGATTTCGAGGTGAACAAGATGCGAGAACCGCGATACAGTATCCTTTCCGACATCAACGATGGAATCGACCGTGCCAAGCAAGGCAAGCTGGCTCTGTACTGGCAGCGGAACATTGAACACGAATACCGCTGCAAAAAAGTGACCCCGGCAGAGCAGCAAGCCTACACCGACTTGCAGGACATTCTTGCTGCCGTTCCGCAGTGGAGCGATGAGGAAGAACTGCGCTCCGGCATGGAGGGTATCGGTGGCCGCGTCTGGTTCTGTTACTTCTGGGAAGAACACGATTCGATGGTGCAGCTTACTGAAGATTGTAGCGGCAAGTTTACGGTTGCTTACGTTCTGGATTCGGATGTCACCCCAGAGGTGCGAAAGGCGGCTGCACAGCACGCACAACAGCAGCTTGCTGAATGTATGCAGGAGTGGGATGTTCCGCTTATGAAATCGGCTATTCCAGAAAAAGATAAATACGAATATTTAGATGAAGCGGCATCCCATCTGATGCAAGTCCTCAATGACCCGGAGAGCATCACCGGGTAAAAAGCGTTCCGCAGGAATGCGCAGCCTGCATCGGAACGGTGCAGAGTGAAAGGGTTTGGGGTGTCCCCAACAAGCATTTTGCAGCGCAAAATAGGCATTTGTATAGACGAATGCACTGCTTGCTACAACAATGCGTCCTTTTTGTCCGCAGTTTGAAATTTTTAGATTGGAGAAAAACGCCATGCTAACCTTGGAATGGATCGGTAAAAATAAAGTCGTGAACCATCATCAGGAAGTTCCCTTCCGGGTGCTGGAGCGGCAATACAGTTTTGGTGAGCAGGGGCAGCACACCGAGAACAACGACAGTGAGAACATGATCATCCACGGCGATAATCTTGAAGCACTGAAAGCCCTGTTGCCGCAGTATGAGGGCAAGGTGAAGTGCATCTATATCGTTATCTTAACCCCCATTCTAATGAGTATCCTAAGTTCAGAGAATGCAGTAAGATTAAACTTTATAATTCATATTATGTTTCTTGCATTATTCGAGATGAGGAACTATAATGTACTTTGTGGAGGTGCGAAATGGACTATATGACATTGAAAGAGGCCGCCGAGAAGTGGGGCGTGACACCTCGTAGGGTAAATTATTATTGTGCTGGTGGACGTATCCCCGGTGCTGTAAAGATGGCTGGTGTTTGGCTGATCCCAAAGAACGCAGAAAAGCCGATTGACGGAAGGACAAAACAAGGGAAGGGGTTGCACCATGAATAAAATCCTGATTATAGATGATGACAGAGAACTGTGCGCTTTGATTAAACGTAGCGTACAAGCAGAAAACATAGAAGCTGATTTTTGTAATACCGGAAAAGAGGGCTTGCAGAAATTAAGAGAGCAGGAGTATCAGCTTGTGGTGCTGGATGTGATGATGCCTGGTATGGATGGCTTTGAAACGCTGGAAGAAATCCGCAAAGAGAACAGTCTGCCGATTTTGATGTTCACATCTAAAAATGACAGCATTTCTAAAGTACGGGGCTTACGGGCCGGAGCGGACGATTATCTTACAAAACCGTTTGATATGGATGAACTGATTGCCCGTATTGCGTCTCTTATTCGCCGCTACACTCGCTTTAATCAGCAAGCTGGAGCCATACAAAAGCTAAATTTTGACGGATTGCAGATTGACCTTGAAAATCGTTCTGTTACTACATCAAACGGCACTTTTGAACTGCCCCCAAAGGAATTTGATTTGCTCCTGTACTGTGCAAAACATCAAGGGAAAATTTTGACCAAACAGCAGATTTATGAGGAAGTATGGGGCGAAGAATATTTCTATGATGACAGTAACATTATGGCGATTATCAGCCGGCTTCGTAAAAAATTAGAAGTCAATCCTTCAAGCCCAAAGTATATACAAACGGTCAAAGGGATTGGCTACCGGTTTAATAAGGAGGTGTAGTCAGCATGGAAATTATCGTATTCTTGTCCATTGTGATTGCTGTTGTGGCTGTATTGACTTCCATCGTTCTCGTTCGGCGTGTAAAAAAACAAATAGCAGAAATGACCGATGTGCTGGTTGATGTGAAAAACGGAAATGGCAACCGGCGTATTCTATCTGCAACAAATGAACTGACAGCACCTCTTGCCTATGAAATCAATGAGATCGTTGTGGCCTATGAAAGCAGACTTTCAACTGTACGGCAGACAGAAGAAACCAACCGCCAGCTTATGACGAGCCTTTCCCATGACGTGCGAACGCCCCTTACTACTCTGCTTGGGTATCTTGACGCTGCACACAAAGGACTGGTCACAGGAAAAGACCGGGATGATTATATTGAAACCGCCCGACGGAAAGCCCATGATCTGAAAGAATATATTGATGTGCTCTTTGACTGGTTCAAGTTAAATTCCAACGAGTTTGCTTTAGAAATCCAGAGCGTTGAGGCCGCAGAGCTGACAAGAAATATCCTGATTGACTGGATACCGATTTTTGAGGATAAACAGGTTGAGTATGACATTGATATTCCTGAACAGCCTGTCCGGGTAAGATTGGATATGGATAGCTATATGAGGATCATCAATAACCTTATTCAAAATGTAATCGCTCACAGCCATGCGGACAAAATCAAAATTTCCCTATCGAAGAAGGAAAATAACATGGAGCTGCTGCTGGCGGATAATGGAGTGGGAATTGAGAAGGAAGATTTGAAACACATTTTTGAACGGCTCTATAAGTGTGACAAAGGACGGTCTGAAAAAGGAAGCGGTCTTGGTCTTTCTATTGTCCATCAGCTTGTAGAAAAGATGGATGGGAATATAACAGTTGAAAGTTTGCCGGGAAAAGGAACTGAATTTATGTTGCTTTTTCCTTTGGAGAGTTAAGCGGGTTCCCGTCTTTATGGCGGGAGCCTTTGTCATTTTACTGGATTTCAAATTGCAAGGTTAATGCAAGGTTGCGGCAAGGTTAATGCAAGGTTGGCATGATAGAATACCTTACAGAACAGGAGGTTTTGAATATGGATACAAATTATATCATTGAAACAAAAAATCTGACGAAGCAATACGGCTCACAAAAGAGTGTGGCTGACTTAAATATCCATGTGAAGCGTGGGAGAATTTACGGTCTGCTGGGCAGAAACGGAGCCGGAAAAACCACTACCATGAAAATGCTGTTGGGCTTAACGAAGCCGACTTCCGGGGAGGTCAAAATCTGGGGAAAGTCTTTGCAAGGGAATGAAAAGAAGTTGCTGCCCCGCATTGGCAGTTTGATTGAGTCCCCTGGTTTTTATCCCAATCTGACCGGCACAGAGAACCTGCGTATCTTTGCTACTCTGCGGGGCGTACCAAACAATCATGCTATCAAAGATGCTCTGGATCTGGTAGGACTGCCCTACAAAGATAAAAAGCTCTTTTCACAGTATTCTCTTGGTATGAAGCAGCGGCTTGCCATCGCCCTTGCCGTTATGCACGATCCGGAGCTTTTGATTTTGGATGAGCCGATCAACGGCCTCGATCCCATCGGTATTGCAGAAGTACGCTCCTTTATTCGGGAGCTTTGCGACGCAAGAGGAAAAACTATTTTGATTTCCAGTCACATTCTTTCGGAGATTTCCTTGCTGGCTGACGATATTGGAATTATTGACCACGGTGCATTGCTGGAAGAAGAAAGCCTTGCTGAGTTGGAGCAAAAAAGCAGTAAACATATCCGGTTTACGCTCTCTGATACTGCACAGGCGGCAAGAATTTTGGAACGCAATTTCCATGAAACCCATTTTTCCATACAAGACGACCACAATCTGCGCCTGCACAACCTTGATCTGTCTGTGGGGAAAATTGTAACTGCTTTTGTAGAAAACGGATTGGAGGTATCAGAAGCACATACCTGTGAAGAAAGTCTTGAAGATTACTTCAAGCGTGTGACAGGGGGCGAAGGAATTGCTTAAACTAATCAAATGCGAATTTTTGAAATTGAAACGGAAGAAATTTATTCCGCTGATTATTTTGGCTGCGTTCCTGTTTCCAATCCCGCTGACTTATCTGATGACAACGCCCTCTATGATGGAGCGATATACGGATCGGGCAGATGCTTTCGATGGACTATTTAACATGGTGTTGGGATATGGTATCCAGTTTTTACTGCCCTGCATTATCGGAGTGATTGCCGCTATTCTGTTTTTTATGGAACGCGACAACGATACATTCAAAAATCTGCGTACAATTCCCGTAACCAGCACGCAAATGGTACTTGCAAAGATTATTGTCCTTTTTATCTTTGGAATTGTTTTTTGCGTGGCTTCTACCATTGCAACAATTCTTTGCGGAATTGGAACATTAGAAGTTTATGGAATTGGTTATAAGCTGTTTTTGGCGGTTGAAACGGGGATCTTCATTACGGCAGGAACACTCCCGTTGATTGTCCTTGTTGTCTTTTTCAGTAAGACCTATGTTTTTTCCATTTTGTTGTGTGTCTTTTACAGCGTTCTGAACATGAGTGCTACGGCATTGTTTGACACACTGCCTAAAACTATGTTATGGCTTCTGCCCACGCCACTGACTACATTTTGGAGTGCGGGAGATATGGCGGCTCATGGAATAAAAATGGACTTGGAGCAAATGACAGGGCTAATTCCTTCAACATTTCAAGTTGTATTCATTCTTGGGATTATGGCATTCGTTTCGTTCTTACTGATTGACAGATTATATAAGCAGAGGGGGGAATAAACATGGTTCGCATTGTAAAAACAGAATTTTATAAATTGAAAAGGTATCATATCCTTTGGGCGGGCGTTGCACTCATGCTCCTATCCGTCCTGCTGACCTTGTTTACCTCTATGGCGAATGATGGTTCCGTTTGGGATTTCGCCTATCTTACAGAACAGGTCATCAAAAACAATATGTCCATGATTTTTCCGATGTGTATCAGCCTAATTGCTGGATATATGATTTCTCGTGAGCAGACGGATGACACATTGAAAAATATTCTGACTGTGCCGATTTCTTTTAAGAAACTGTTGACCGGAAAATTGATTGTGTGCGGCGTATTGTCTATTATTTTCGGGCTGATATGCAGTCTGTTTACAATCATAGCAGAAATGATTGTGGGATTTCCCGGCTTTGAGATTTCCTTAGCTCTAAAAGCAACCTTGCAGATTACTGCGGTTAATTTCTTTTTATATCTTGCGGTTCTGCCGATTATCGCTCTTACTTGTCGGAGGGCAGGCAGCTTTTTAGTCGGTGTAATCATTGCTTTTGTCTATGGATATGGAGGGATGTTTGCCGCAGGAAATATGACATTAGCAAACCTTTATCCGATTACCGCAAGTCTTGGAATGGTAGGCTACCGTAGCTATGATACCGCAGTCAACTGGAATATCGGAACCTGTTCTTGCAGTCTTGCGCTTGCTGTCGTTATTTCTGCCATCTTGATTTTGTGCATGAAAGAACGAGAAGCAACCCAAACAAAGAAAAAGGCCAAAAAGGTAGCTCCAAAGAAAGGCTGGTGATGATTTTATGAAGAAAATAGTTTTAGCATTAACATTCGTCCTTGTGGGAAGTTTTATGCTTGCTGGCTGTTCAAAAGATGAAATTCTCAATCATTACAATAACATTGTTCAAGCTGCGGGCTCCATAGAACTGACAGGGAAATCGTCACTGCAAGGGGAAAAAGAAAAAGGAATTGATGATTATACAGGGACTTATACGGCTGATTATGCGAACTTTTCAGGTACAGAGTATTTGTTCGGAGGAACTTCCATAAAGAGAGAAGCCGGTAAGGAGCTGTCCATTGATTGCACCTTGGAGATTACGGAAGGTACTGCAAAAGTATTTTGGATTTCTGGATCTGATGAAGCAGTCACGTTGATTGAGGCAACCGGAACTTATAGTGACACAATTACACTTCCTGATGGTGGAAATTATATTGGCATTGAATGTGAGAATTTCACTGGAAACATTGAATTAAATATTGAATAATACTCTGCCGGACGACGGCAAAAGAAAAAAAGCCGTCGTAGAGCAGACAATTTGACACGCCCATTTGAAACGGCGGCTTTGATTTCAGAGCCGCCGTTTCTTTGCGTTTACACAATCCTATGACGACTTGCAGGGACACGGTAGCCGATTGGAGGTTGATTTACCGTGTCCTTCTTTTTATTTCGCAGTATCCATGACCTGCACCAGCTAAAAAAAGCCTGTTCCCAGCAGCGGAGCAATGCGGTC
>OOCY01000570.1_pt1 | contig 28608 bp, 19 predicted proteins | sample 1671291 | NCBI WGS metagenome assembly OOCY01 (sample SAMN06348141, study PRJEB24527) | human gut metagenome | biome: human gut; feature: ankylosing spondylitis patient; material: feces | host: Homo sapiens | place: China | collected 2015-10 | reverse complement strand
GAAAAAAATCGAAACGAATTTTAGCAGCTGCATTGTCAGCTATATTAATATGGAATACATGTGAATGGCAGCCGCAGGCATTGGCGGCCGGTTCGCTGCAGCGGATAGGGGCTGAAACGGAGGCAGATGATACTGCGGAAACAGCAGAAAAAGAATCTGTATTAAAAGCTTCTCCGTCGAATGCTTCTCCATCGAATGCGGAAATAAAAGATAACCGTGGCGAGTCAGGTACAAGCAAAGCAGAAGCAGGAGCAGATGCAGATACAGGCAAAGCAGAAGCGGGAGCAGAGTCAGGTGCAAACAAAGCAGAAGCAGGGGCAAACGGAGCAATAGCAGGAACCGAGGCCGGAACAAACGGAGCACCAAACGGCACAGCAACAGGGGCAAAGATAGAAGCGTTCCTGGGGCTGGATGAGGCTATTGCGGTGCAGAAGCTGTCTCTGGGTGCCAAAGAAAGCGATATCGTTCTTCCGGATACTCTGGAGGTTCGGATGAAGCAGGAAACTTTAGAGGATGCTCCAAAAGCAGAAGGGAAACTGCAGATAGATGCGGAAGCTGACATCGAAAAAGAAGGTTCAGAAACGGAAGCAGATGAGAATATCAGCAGGATTTCCGGCGTGACCTGGAAGTTGGATATCAATGAAAGCGACTATCCGGAATTTCACGGCGGGATCTCCCCACAGGAATATTTTGAAGAATTTGACGAGGACGGAGAGCCTATCGAAACCTCCGATAAGACTTGGAATGGCTATTATGAGGCAAACCAGGACTACAACGGCTGTGCCTATGTCTACACACCGGTTCTGCCGGAGGAATATCCGGTGGGAGAGGAAGCAGAGCTTCCGGAAATCTGCGTTCTCGTAGGAGAGATGCAGCTGATGACTCTGGCAAGTGGAGAGCATAAGCTGAATAATAGCCCTCTGCTCATTAATAGCGGTAATGTAAATCAGCTTAATGGAAAAACCATAACCGGCTCCTATTGCCCGAGCACCCGGCCGGATGGTTATTCAAAGATCAAGGGCGGTATCACAATTGATAATGTTACGGTCAATCTGACGATTAAAAATGTAACAATCAAATCCGGTGGAGCCAGTGGATGGGATCTGGCCGGTATTTACCTGAAAGGCAATGCCCAGCTGAATTTGACCTTAGAAGGAACCAATAAACTTGTGGGACTGGATGAAGGAGCCGGAATTGAGGTGGAAAAAAATGCAACACTGGTTATTACGGAGCAGAGCAGCGGAAGCCTGAGGGCAGTGGGAGGTGCCTATGGGGCCGCCGGTATCGGAGGAAAAGGAACAGCAAGTGACGAAGGTGCAGATAAGAACTGTAGGACAGGAACGATTATAATCAAGGGCGGAAGCATTACAGCTGAAGGTGGAGCTTATCAGATTCCCCAAACGCAGGATTATGAAGGAGGAGCCGGAATCGGAACCGGTCACTATGGAATCGGCGGAACCATTAAAATACTGGGTGGAACGATAAACGCAACAGGAGGAAGGCAGACAGGAGCCGGAATCGGAGGCGGAATGAGTGGAAGGGTAGACACGATCGTGATCGGCGGGACGAAAGGCGAAGCTCCCGATATAACCGTATCTTCTTATAAGGATAGTACGAAGGGATACATGGGAGCTGCTATCGGCAGCGGATGGAATGGAGTGAGTGGTTTAATATTATCCTGCGGCGATATCCGGATATTAAGTGGATCTGTGAAGGTAACGGGTGGAAATATTGGTTATGGAGTGTTAAGGCGTCTTAATGAAAATGGAATGGAAGGCGGCAGTATCACTATTTCCGAGGAGGTGCAGTTAGAGTTGCCGGTTGGAAGCTCCATTGATCCCAGGGGAGAATGTATCTACGGGAAAAAAACATTCCAGATCACCACGTATGATAACCAGCTAGCTAATGGAACCTATCAGGCTGACATATCCCTGTATCGGGAAAATGATACAGAAAAAGCAACCCCGGTTTATCAAACAAAGGCAGAAATGACCGTCTCAGGATTTAGGGGAACGATACCGGATATAACCCAGTGGATAGGCCATTCTGGAAATATGCAGATGGTTGTAGAGCTGAAGCCTTCCGGTGGCGGGGCAGTTAAGACGATGGAGGGAAGGGTTGTTCTAAACAAAGGAAAGGATGAAGCCATCTCCGTCACGCTGGGAAAAGCCGCTTACCAGAAGACAATGGGTCTGACCATCCATGATGGCCGTTTAAGGGAGGATAAGAATTATACACTGACGGCTCGGATCGGGGAAGAAGCAAGTGAAGGCGGCGCGGCACCGGATGTGGTAATCTATTCATCTCAACAAGCTTCCGGTTATCAGATAAAGACTGATAAAGTCAGCTGGTATACGCCTCTGGCCGGAGAGGTTCCGGTATCGGTTTTGGTACAGGAAGAAGGAGGGGAAGGAGAAAGTAATAGCTTTACAGTAACAGGAACCCTCTCGATGAAGTCAAAGGAGGAAACGAATCTTTCCCTTACCATCGGAGAACCCCTGTATCCTGTTCGGTTCCACTTCTATTCATCCAAGGTGCGGGCGGCAGAGAATGTATCCCTGACAGCCGGGCGACTGGCTGGAGCTGCTTCAGAAGCTCCGGTGGAATTAAAGCAGGACGAAGGCCAGTTTGCCTTTGACGGGAAGCTGACAATCGATGCAGAAGCAGGCAATCATGCATCTGCTCTGGCATATCTTCCGGCCGGAAATTACCGGTTTGTGATAAATACAGGTATCACAGAATTAGGAAGCTCCGGCGGAAGCTTTATTCTGGACAACGAAACGGTAGAAGCAAAGGCTACCGGAACGGATATCACCGTATTAAATGCGGCAGAGGCACTGGAGGGAGAACTGGATCTTTCCCTTGGAGATATATCTTTTTACGTGGATAATGGTCAGTTGGCGATTTCCTATTCTAAAAAAGCAGCCGATTCTGATCAGGTGGTTAGTGAGAAGTTAATAGACCAGTCCTATGATAAATGCTATCGGATCACTTCATCTGGGAATAATGTGGAGAATTATCATCTCTCCGTGGATACACCAGCTTCCGAGGAACTAAAGCTCGTATTAAAGGACCTTATGATTACACCGGCAAAGGCTATCGCACCGATTCAGATAAACGGAGCGTCCCAGGTGATCACCTATCTGGAGGGGAAAAACAAGATTTCGATTAATAAATCAGAGAATAAATCTTCACCTGCCGGCATCAGTGTGGCGAGCGGTGCAAAGCTTACGATTGACAGTGAGCCGGGACAGCAGGGCTCCATAGAGGTACTCAACAATGTAGCAGACCAATACTGGGATGGTGCAGCAATTGGAGGAAATGGAAAGCTGGATGCAGGAACCATTCACATCAAGGGGGGAACTGTAATTGCAACTTCCGCTTCTGACGGAGCGGCTATCGGTGCTTCGGAAGGAAAAAGTGTAACAGAAATACAGATTAGCGGAGGAGATGTAACTGCAAAAAGTAGTGATGGTGCCGGAATCGGAACAGGAAGTGCTAATCGCCAGGAAAGAACCGGTAAAATCGTGATAGAAGGCGGAACGGTGAATGCAAGCTCATGGAGTGGTGCCGGAATTGGAAGCGGTTATGGATATGCCCCTGGAAACCCAGCGATAACTGCTGAGATTGAGATTCATGGCGGAATGATTACAGCCTATTCTAGTACGGGAGCCTGCATCGGAAGTGGTAAAGACAGTTCATCGAAGGTGCTGATTGACGGCGGCACAATCTGCTTAGATAATAAAAATGTAACAAGTAGGCATGCTGCTCATATTGGAAAGGGGGATGAAAATTCTACACAGGCACCAACCGATGTGAAGATTGCGGGTGGAACGATCTGTTTGATAGGGGCGAATAGAAATATACCGCGACCGATCATTTATGGTTGGGAGAAGGTAGACGAAACGTGGCAGAGAAATAATACAACAAAAGATGGGAACGGTAACCCGGTTTATTACACCACAGCGGATCTGACCGGTATCTATGAGAATAATACACTGGTTAAAAAAGCAGGTATTGAAGGAAGCTCCTACGGCTTTCAGGATGTCCGGACAGATGCCAGCGGAAAGCTCTATATGTACCTTCCAGCTTCGGAGGCAGTGAAAGCCTCCTTTGGCGGTGTGGAATTTACCGGAACAGTAAAGGCAGACACGGCTGAAAATGTATTAGAGCGTGAACAGACCTCTATTGATTATCAAAGGGAAGTCCTGAAAAATATGGCTCTGCATGATCTCGAATATACGGAATTCCCGAGGAATACAACTTGGACAAAGATCCCGGCAGGCGGCGAGGTTTCTCTGACAGAAATTCTGGATAAACAGCCGGAGAGTGCGACCGAGATTACTTTGCATGTGCGAAAGGCGGCCGCAGGTTCCGAAGCAGCAGGCGAAGCAACCGAGATAAAGCTTCCGGTAAGACCGAAAAAACCGGATCCGATACAGATAACAAATGTAACGAAAGACAGCTACCTTATTAAGGCTGGGACGGCCGTTTCCGGTTGTGAGTACGGAATTTCAGAATCCGTGGATGGCGAGCTTCAGTGGCAGTCAGGGACTTGGTTTAAGAATCGGAAGCCGGCTCACACCTATTATATAACCCTTCGTGTGAAAGCAACAGACAACAGTTTTGCATCGAAGCCGGCTGAACGCTTGTCGGTGACAACGCCGGATATCTTACAGATCGGCGGCTCCGGCACTGTATCCTTTGAAGCAAAGGGAACCTATGGACAGACCCTTGCAGATATTCCGGTACAGCTGGCAGCGGGATTTCAGGTTGTTAATTATAAGGGATTACCGGTTTCAGGAACATGGAGGTTCAGCGAAAATCAGAAAGGAACGCTCGCTTCATCCATTTATCCGGAGGTAAAGGGAACAACTGCATATCAGGTAGAATTTATCCCGGATGGAGCGTCAGAAGGGCAGTATGGAAATAGTTTGGAAAGAGATGTGGTTCCGGAGATATCACCGAAAGAGTTGACCGCAGTTCTTTCGACACCTATTGAAAAAGACTATGACGGAAATACCGATATCGCATTAGAGGCGACGGTAAAAATAGGAGCTTCGGGTCAGAGCTATACCATCAGTGGCCTGAAAGGAAGCTTTGCAGATGCCAATGCCGGAACCGGTAAGACGGTAACCATTGATCCTTCAGAGGCAGTCATTGAGACCGAGGGCAGTGCAGTGAATCTGCAGAATTACCGTGTGGTATATCCGGCTCAGACGACCGGAACGATCCATCGGATACAGGGTTCAATTTCGATCGATCCGGAAGCATGGACCGGAGAAAAAACCTATGGAGATGACAGCTTTTCCTTGATGGGTGTGAATGTAGTGGGAGATGGAGCTCTGAAGTATGAAAGCTCCAATGAAAATGTTCTCACCGTGGATGCACAGGGGCAGGTGACCATCAAAGGTGTCGGTTCCGCCGATGTAAGCATCACCATGGCAGACGGAACGAATTACCTTGGCACAAGCACACCGGCAAAGAGAAAGATCACCATTGAAAAAGGAACACTCACCCTTGCCTTAACGGCTGTGAACCGGAGTACCGGAGCGCAGCAGCCGGAAGGGATTCTCGGAACCTACGAGGATGATTTTGATATCATTGCAAGTATTCAAGGAGCGTATGGTGACAAGCTGCAGGGTAAGATCCGCTTCTATGACAATGGAAATCAGGTTCCGGATACGATTCCTGTAGGGGAAGCTGGAACTGCGGTTCTCAACCTGCCAAAGCCGGGAGTCGCATCCGTAGGAACGCACCGGATGACAGCCGAGTTTGATTTTGACACTTATGATGAGTGGGCGGCCAAATACAACACGCCTGCTACGGCTGCATTTACATTTACGATCGGAAAGGTGGCTGCACCGCAGATCACCTGGCCAACGGCAGCGTCGGTGAAGGCGGGAAGTCCTCTGAGTGACTCTGCCTTATCAGGAGGAAGCACCGAATACGGAAGCTTTGCCTGGAAGAATCCGGCCCAGACGGCACAGGCGGGCACCCATAGCTACGAGGTGGTATTTACACCGAATGAATGGGCATCCGCTCGTTATGAGATCGCAGCGATGACCGGTACGGCAGAAGTGACAGCAACGGAAGATAAGCCGGACGAAACGGAAAAACCGGGCGAAGCGGAAAAGCCGGGCGAAACGGAAAAGCCGGGCGAAACGGAAAAGCCGGGAGGCTCAGGCAAACCGAACGAATCGAACAGAACAGATGATTCAGATGATTCGGATGAGCCGGAAAGACCGAGTCGCAACAACCAGTCCTCCGGACAGGATAAAACCTCCGGCAGCGGTGCAGTCAGCCACGATTCAGTCAAAGGAACGATCGACAGTATAACAGGAATTATCACAGGAGAAACAAACAGCTTTGTCAATGACGGAAAGAGCCATTGGATGATGGATGAGCATGGCTGGTGGTTACGCTTTGCAGATAATACCTATCCGAAGGGAAGCGTGCGTGATTCCGGTAGTGTTTCGCATTGCTGGGAGCAGATCAACGGAAAATGGTGGGCCTTTGATGAAACGGGTTATGCTAAGACAGGCTGGTTAAGAGATGAGGATTACGGCGGCTGGTTCTATATGGATCTGGAACACGGCATGCAGACCGGCTGGGTGCTTCTCGATGGAGTCTGGTACTATTTTAACCCGATTTCCGATGGAAAGAGAGGGATTATGTACGCCGGACAAAGGACGCCGGACGGATACTATGTAGATAAAAACGGTGTCTGGGACGGAAGAAACAAGCAGTAAAACGAGCTTCAAGCCGAACCTCCGTGAGACTTGGCGCGTGATTCTGGTCAGCGAAGCTGACATGCTTCTATCAGAATCACTGCGCATCTTCGCGGAGAGATGCTCTTGCACTAAGTATAGAATAATCCGGAATGGATCCGCAGGCTTTGGGAATCCTTCCGGATTTCTATTTATTTACTTATTTTCGTGCCAAAAAACAACAATTCGTGTGCATTTGCTTGACATGTTGATCTGATTATTGAATAATGAAAGCAGAGCAATAGACTGACTATATGAGCGTACATTAAATGTGAAAAGGAATCAGAAAGGGGCGTTGTGGTAATGAAAAATACACGAAAAGCAGCGGCAATCTGGCTGGCCATGTCGTTGGCAATATCGACAGCTTTTGGGAATACAGCATGGGGAGAGATTCGGCCGGATACAGGGAATAATCGGTGTGTCCATGTGCATACGGCAGAGTGCTACAAAGATGCAGACGAAACAGCAACTCCATCCCAGATCGGAAAGGAGCCTACGGAATGTACCCACATTTGCAGCGTAGAAAGTGGCTGTATACGGGATACAGAGAAGGAAAATAATGAGAATGCCGACACGTTGGATGCTGTTGCTTCCAATACAGGCAAGGATGATTCTAAGAAAGAGCAAGCTGGAGAAAAAGCCGCAGACCGGAAGGATTCTTCTGGTAATGCAGATGAAAATAAAAACTTAAACGATGCGCCTGCTCAGAACGGGGCAGCACCTTCTGTCAGCACGTCATCCAATGCGAAAGATACCACAACCACGGGTGGAACCGTCACACCGGTTTCACAGACGAAGATCCTGTCATGGTCATGGTTTGATCCGGAGGAAAATCTGCTTGATGGCAGACTGGAGCTGACCGGAATTACTGAGGAGGCTCAGCCATCTTTTACAGAGATTACCGAATATTTACCATCGGCCATTATCGCTCGGGTGGAAAAAGGCAAAGACGGCGAAAACGTTGAAGATGGGGAATAAAAGAATCTGCCAATCACCAACTGGAGCTGCCCGGAGTATGTGCAGGACGAAGAAGGCCGCTGGCCACTGGAAGGCACCTATGAGTTTAAAGCAGAGCTGCCGGAGGGATATGAGCTGGCAGAGGGCGTGGATGCGCTGGTGGTGGAAGTGTCCGTGGCTGGTGATCAGGCGGCGATGACGGCGACACCGAGTACTTATTTAGTGATAACCCAAGAGGGAAAATCTAATTCTGTTACATGGGATGGTACCAATCTGGCAAACGCAAGCGGTAATGGTTGGGTGGCTACGAAAGTGGATGATCAAGGTAATTTCAAATTAAAATTATCAAATGCGACTTTAAATCAGATATGTATTTCTGGAGGAAGTTGGACGATAGAATTAGAAGGTAATAATAGATTGGATGGTGATGCACGCCCTAAACGTGGTCTATACATTTATAACTGGTCAAGTGCAACGATTAATGGTGATGAGAATGCAACCTTAGAGGTGAATGTTCCTGGTACTATAGATTCAAGTGCTATTTATGTATCAAGTGATTCAAAATTGACAATCAACAGAGGGATTGTTAAGGCTACGATAGATTATGCAGGATCAGATGCAGGAGGATCGGCTGCAATTTATGTTTCTGGAACTTTGAATATTAGCGGTGGAAAGATTATTACAAGAGGAGTTGGAAAATGTGCTCTTAAAATAGCGGCTAATCCAGGCGGTAGATTTAATATGTATGGTGGAACAGTGGAAGCTTCGGGAAGCAGAGGAAACATTATTGAAAATGGGGGAACTTTTGAACTTACAGGTGGTACTATTACGTCAGATTCTGATACAAATGGATATGGCTTTGTCGCTGATGGAACATCTACAGTAATTGGTGGTAGGGGAGAATTGAATACGAATATTCTTGTTGTCAACACAGGTAGAAATATGTCAATTGGGGCGAACGCATCTGCTACAACAAATGGTGTAGAGATTAGACGTGGAGGTACGCTTGAGAATAATGGACATCTGGTTGTTGATATTAGTCTTACTGGTGAAGGAACATTTACCAATAGGGGTACAATTGGTGGAAATGGAAATATACCAGAAGGTGTACGACAGGATCCGGGAGGAATAACGGTTACTAATTTTGAATTAGAACGGGAATATACTGATGGTAAGATAGATGTTCAAAGCGCTGCAGGTATCGCTGCGCCAAATCAGTATGTAAAGTTATGTTACTCAATTGATAAAGACGAAAGCACGGGAACAGGAGCAATTGACTCTGAGACAGGTAAACTGACAGTAGTAAAGTCTGGCGTTTTTAAGATTAAAGTAAAAACCCTGGCGACAGGAATTTATAAAGAAGGTATCCCAGTTGAGATAACATTGACGGTTAACAAAGCGGATTTTCCCGGTGATTGGAATCTGACAGTAACTGCTGTTAATAAAGAGTATGATGGGAAGGCAGAAGCGCCAGCCACAATTACGAGTAATATTCCCCAAAATGCGAATGCAAGTTATCAATATCAACTGGCAGATACGAGAAATGAACAATCATTAGGAGATAATTGGGACTCGTCTTTAACAGTCAAAAATGTAGCAGATTCTTCTAAGTATGTCTTTGTAAGGGTTGTAACGGATAATTACAAGTCGAAAATATTTGGTTCTTCTCAACAGATAGAGATTTTCAGACGTACCTTTAATGATGTGGGAGTAACTATTACCCCAGACAGAGTCACTTATAATGGTGACAACTGGGAGCCCCAAATTAAAGTGACTGAGGACTGGTCAGGGGCTTTCGGAGATGAAGTGGATAGTAGTGGTTATACAATTGAGTGGACAAATGAAGAGGGACGTACAGTAGAGCTAAAAGATGCTGGAACATATATTGCTCGTCTGATGGGAACTAGAGAAGGAAATTACTCGTCTGAGGTAAAAACAGCTTCATTTACAATCAAAAAGTGCGAATTAAAATCACAAATGGAAGGGGGCCCGCTGGACAAAGTTTACGATGGAACTACGAATATTACAGAAGAGCAGAATGTACTTGTTAAGCTTTTCAGCGATTCTGGTGTGCCTGATTTCCAGGACATTCATGCGGACCAGGTCAAATATGCATATCAGAGCGCAGATGTTGGAGAACACTATATAGATGCGACAATCATCACGTTAGCGGGTGATAAAGTGAATAATTATGAGCTGATAAACAAGACTTCATCACTGAAGGGCGTTATCAAGCCACGTGATTTCGCGTCCATGACGGTATCCGCAGCGCCGCTCACCTACAACGGCACTGAGCAGCAGCCGAAGATCAATGCTTCTGTGGAAACCGGACTTGAAAATGTAAGCCCAGACGCAACATTTACCTACTCGAAGGACGGTGTCAATTACCAGAGTGAGATCCCGGGCTTTACAGAGGCGGGAACGTATCTGGTGTATGTGAAGGCGTCCATGGCGAATTTCAATGACGAAACGAAAACAGTTGCTGTGACTGTGCAGAAAGCAGCTGCTCCAACCGTATCTGCTATGTCAGAATCATGCAGCTACAAAGAGACTGGCGAGAGACAGGTGGCATTGCCAGGATTTCCGGAGGACTGCGGAACCATTGGGAGTATCACGGCGCAGATCGTTTCCGATGAGGGACAGATCTTAGATAGTGCGGCAGTGGATGGCATGAATCTGGTACTTCGTCTGAAAGGCAGTTCTAAAAACATGGTTGGCAAGACTGCCAAGGTTGTCGTGAAGGTGGAGACTAAGAATTACGAGGATATTCAGATTCCTGTGATCGTGACTCTGACTGCAGATTCGTCTGACAGTAACTCCAACAACAACTCTGGAAATAATTCTGGCAACAATGGCTCCAATAATGGTAATTCCAATGGCAGCTCCGGTTCAGACGGGGACAGCTCCGATTATGATGATCCGAACGAAAGTAGTGTTAAAGTAACCCCGGATCCGTCCAACAAGGTTACAAAGGACAGTCAGAAGGGCTACAGAAATGTGGAACAGGGCGTCATCACCGGCGCATCCAATCAGACCGTGAACGATGGCTACAGCCATTGGATGAAAGACGCCAAAGGCTGGTGGCTTCGCTTTAGTGACGGTACATGGCCAATGGCCGACCGCACCGGCGCATATCATTGGGAGAAGATCAACGGAAAATGGTGGGCCTTTGATGAAATGGGTTATGCTAAAACAGGCTGGTTAAGGGATGAGAATTACGGCGGCTGGTTCTATATGGATCCGGAACACGGCATGCAGACCGGCTGGGTGCTTCTCAATGGAGTCTGGTATTATTTTAACCCGATTTCCGATGGAAAGAGAGGGATTATGTACGCCGGACAAAGAACACCGGACGGATACTATGTAGATAAAAACGGTGTCTGGGACGGAAGAAACAAGCAGTAAAGCGAGTTTCAAGCCGAACCTCCGTGGAGCTTGGCGCGCGATTCTGGTAAGAGAAGCTGGCGTATTCCCGTAAGAATCATGGTGCATTCTCGCAGAGCGATGCTCTTGTACGAACTATAGAATAATCCGGAAGGGATCCGCAGGCTTTGGAATCCTTCCGGATTTCTATTTGCTTTGTCAAACACGTAACGAAATTTTTACTTGACAGTTCTATGTTTTTTCATGTATGATAAAAATAGTGTGAAGAGACATTTATCGTTTTCATGCAAATGTATGTAATGACCACTCCCGCAGAACAGACTACGGAAGTTAAGCCCATCGGACAGGCGGGTCAAGCGCCGCGTGGGGTTAAGCCCACATTATTGATTGAGTTAAAAGCTCAAATTTATAAGTTGATTACTTTATAATCAGTGTTTGAAAAACACATCATCTTGTGAATCGGTCAATAAGTGCAGGGACAATATATTTGCGATTGCAGACTTGGAGGAAAAAACGATAAAGGTCAGAGGCAGATGGGAGCGGAGTGACGCGCCCCAGACCCCAATGGAATAGAATCGTTTTGAGCAGATGATGGTTTTGGCGTCATCTGCTTTTTTTATTATTGAGATGATGCGCAATCAATAAAATGCGTGAGGAACAAAACCATGGACAGAGAGAGACAAAAGAAAGCCCCGATCTATGAAGCACTCGAGGCATTTAAAAAGAAGAGAGTTGTCCCGTTTGACGTACCGGGACATAAGAGAGGACGCGGAAATCCGGAACTGGTACAGCTTTTAGGCGAGAAATGTGTGTCTTTGGACGTGAACTCCATGAAACCGTTAGATAATCTGTGCCATCCGGTCTCTGTGATCCGCGAAGCAGAGGAGCTTGCGGCGGAGGCATTCGGAGCGGCCAGCGCCTATTTAATGGTCGGCGGAACGACATCCGCGGTCCAGAGCATGATCCTCTCGGTGGTAAAAGCCGGAGATAAGATCATCCTGCCGCGAAACGTACATAAGAGCGTCATCAACGCTCTGGTGCTCTGCGGCGGAATCCCGATCTACGTAAATCCGGAGATGAACCAGAGACTCGGTATTTCGCTGGGAATGCAGGTCGAAAAAGTAAAACAGGCCATCGAGGATAATCCGGACGCGGTTGCGGTGTTCGTCAACAACCCGACCTATTACGGCATCTGCTCTGATATAAAAACGATCGTACAGCTTGCCCATGCGAGAGGCATGAAGGTCCTCGCGGACGAGGCTCATGGAACCCACCTGTATTTCGGAAAGAATCTTCCGATCTCCGCAATGGCAGCGGGAGCTGATATGGCGGCAGTATCCATGCACAAGTCCGGCGGAAGCCTGACCCAGAGCTCGCTTCTTCTTTTAAATAAGGGAGTGAACACCGACTATGTGCGCCAGATCATCAACCTGACCCAGACCACAAGCGCCTCCTATCTGCTCCTTTCCAGCCTTGATATCTCAAGACGAAATCTGGCTCTCCGCGGTGAGGAATCCTTCGCGAAGGTCGTTGAGATGGCAGAGTACGCGAGACGGGAGATCAACTCCATCGGCGGCTACTATGCTTACGGAAAAGAACTTGTAAACGGGGACAGCATCTTCGATTACGATGTGACGAAGCTTTCCGTGTATACAAGAGACATCGGACTTGCGGGAATTGAGGTCTATGACCTCCTGCGCGACGAGTATGATATCCAGATCGAATTCGGTGACATCAGCAACATTCTTGCTTACATCTCCATCGGAGACCGGATTCAGGATATCGAGCGTCTTGTTGGGGCTCTTGATGATGTGGAACGTCTCTACAAAAAGGACAGCGCGGGACTTCTCTCCGGTGAGTATATCTCCCCGAAGGTCGTGATGTCCCCGCAGAAAGCGTTCTACTCCGAGAAGGTCTCTGTTCCGGTGGAAGCATCTTCCGGAAGAGTCTGTGCGGAGTTCGTGATGTGTTATCCGCCGGGAATCCCGATTCTGGCGCCGGGTGAGATGATCACGGACGACGTGGTCCAGTATATCCTGTATGCGAAGAAAAAGGGATGCTCCATGCAGGGAACAGAGGATCCGGCGGTGGACCATCTGATGGTGCTGGCAAACATATAGCATGAATTTTTCAAGGCGCCGGAGCTGGCTGCAGGCAAACAGGCTGGCTGCAGGCAAACAGGCTTTGGCCAATACGATACAAGGAGTCACGAGATATGGAATTCTGGTTTTCAGAACTGCACACCGGAAACGTCAAGCTGTCCATCAAGATCGAAAAGCAGCTGTTTTCCGGGGAGAGTGAATATCAGCGGATCGACGTGTTCGATTCCGAGGAATTTGGAAAATTTATCGCTCTGGACGGGGAGATCGTATTCTCCGAGAAGGACGAGTTTATTTATGACGAGATGGTGACCCATGTGCCGATGGCGGTCCATCCGTGTGTGAAGGACGTACTGATCATCGGCGGCGGCGACGGCGGTGTCGCGAAAGAACTTTTGCAGTATGACTGCGTGGAACATATCGATGTCGTGGAGACGGATGAGATGTTTGTGGAGGTTTCAAGAAAATTTTTCCCGGAGGTGGCCTGTGCCTTAGATGATCCGCGTGTCGAGGTCCACTATGATGACGGTCTGAGATTTTTAAGAAACAAGAAGGCAAAGTATGACCTTATCATCAACGATTCCACAGACCCCTTCGGTCATACAGAGGGATTGTTCACGAAGGAATTCTACGGTAGCTGTTACAGCGCCTTAAAGGAAGATGGGATCATGGTCTACCAGCACGGAAGCCCATTCTACGATGAGGACGAGCTGGCCTGCCGCAGTATGCACCGAAAGGCGTTCCGCTCTTTCCCGATCAGCCGTGTGTATCAGGCACATATTCCAACCTGTCCGTCCGGATACTGGCTCTTCGGCTTCGCTTCAAAGAAATATCATCCCATCAAGGATTTCAAGCCCCGGGAATGGGATGCATTAAATATCGAAACCTGGTATTATACGACACATCTTCACATGGGAGCATTCATGCTGCCGAAGTATGTTGAGGATCTTTTAAAAGAGGAGGAAAAATAAATATGAGCAGATTAATGATCATCGGTTGCGGAGGTGTTGCGTCCGTAGCGATCCACAAGTGCTGTCAGAACAGTGATGTATTCACAGAAATCATGATCGCAAGCCGTACCGTATCCAAGTGCGATGCCTTAAAGGAGAAACTTCAGGGAACTACAAAGACGAAGATCACGACCGCGAAAGTGGATGCTGACAACGTGGACGAGCTGGTGGCTTTAATGGAAAGCTACAAGCCGGATGCAGTGTTAAACGTTGCACTCCCGTATCAGGACCTGACGATCATGGACGCATGCTTAAAGGCTGGCGTGAACTATATCGATACCGCAAACTACGAGCCGGAGGACACCGACGATCCGACATGGCGCGCGATCTATGAGAAACGCTGCAAGGAAGAGGGCTTCACCGCATACTTCGATTATTCCTGGCAGTGGGCATATCAGGAGAAATTCAAAGAGGCTGGACTTATGGCACTCTTAGGAACAGGTTTTGACCCGGGCGTCACAAGCGTCTTCTCCGCATATGCGTTAAAGCACTATTTCGATGAGATCCACACCATCGACATCTTAGACTGCAACGGCGGCGATCACGGATACCCGTTCGCTACAAACTTCAACCCGGAGATCAACCTCCGCGAGGTATCTGCAAACGGCTCCTACTGGGAGAACGGCCACTGGGTAGAGACAAAGCCGATGGAGATCAAGCGTGAGTACAACTTCCCGCAGGTCGGTGAGAAGGACATGTACCTTTTACATCATGAGGAGATCGAATCCCTTGCAAAGAATATTCCGGGCGTAAAGCGCATCCGCTTCTTCATGACCTTCGGACAGAGCTACCTGACCCACATGAAATGCTTAGAGAACGTTGGAATGCTTTCCACCTCCCCGATAAACTTTAACGGACAGGAGATCGTCCCGATCCAGTTCTTAAAGGCTCTTCTTCCGGATCCGGCATCCTTAGGTCCGAGAACCGTCGGAAAGACAAACATCGGTTGTATCTTTACCGGTGTGAAGGACGGAAAAGAGAAGACGATCTATATTTATAACGTATGTGACCATCAGGAGTGTTACAAGGAAGTCGGCTCCCAGGCCATCTCCTACACGACAGGCGTACCGGCAATGATCGGTTCCATGATGGTAGTCGACGGAACCTGGAAGGGCGCAGGTGTATTCAACGTCGAGGAGTTCGATCCGGATCCGTATATGGAAGCACTGAACAAGTGGGGACTTCCGTGGGTTGTGGATGAAAATCCGGAGATCGTGAAATAAAAATTGAAAATGAATGACTGTTCGGCAGATTCGTGCTGTCCGTGGGAAAAAATGCGGAATGTGGAACAGTTTCAAGTACAGAAAACACCTCTGGCAGGAACGAGTTGTCAGGGGTGTTGCTGTATTGTGATACGGCAGTAAAAATGAACTTCGTTTTCTGGTAGGGCTGAAATGTGTATCGGGAACGAGTCAGTAATTGGAGAACAAGATGAAGATTAATGAATTACCCACTCCATGTTATGTAATTGATGAAAAAAAGCTTCGAAAGAATCTGGAAATCTTAAAGAAAGTCAAAGACGACACCGGCTGCAAGATCCTCCTTGCACAGAAGGCATTCTCGAACTTCTTTGAGTACCCGCTGATCGGGCAGTATCTGGACGGAACCACAGCCAGCGGTCTTTTCGAGGCAAAGCTTGGATATGAAAAAATGGGAAAAGAAAATCACGTATTCGCTCCGGCCTTTAAGGAATCGGAAATTGGCGAGATCACCGATATCTGCGAACATCTGGTATTCAATTCCTTTTCCCAGCTTGAAAAATACGCGGACTTCTGTAAGGAAAAGGGTGTCAGCATCGGCATCCGCGTAAACCCGGAGTGTTCCACTCAGGGCGACCACGCGATCTATGATCCATGCGCACCCGGCTCCAGACTCGGCGTGACACTGGCAAATTTCCGGGAAGATCTCGTGGAAAAGCTTGACGGGATCCACTTCCATACCCTCTGCGAGCAGAACTCGGATGATCTGGAGACAACCTTAAAGGCTGTGGAAGAAAAATTCGGGAAATACCTGAAACTTCCAAATATCAAATGGCTCAATATGGGCGGCGGACACCATATCACGAGAAACGATTACGACATCGACCGTTTAGAGCGCTGCATCCGCCATATGCAGGAGACATATGATGTCACTGTCTATGTGGAACCTGGGGAAGCCGTGGCGTTAAACGCGGGATATCTCGTGACGGAAGTCATGGACATTGTGGATAACGGCATCAGGACTCTGATTTTGGATGCCTCCGCCGCCTGCCACATGCCGGACGTGCTGGAGATGCCCTACCGCCCGCCGCTAAAAGACTCCGGCGAAGCGGACGAAAAGCAGTATACCTACCGCCTCTCATCCATGACCTGTCTTGCGGGTGACGTGATCGGTGATTATTCCTTCGACCACGAGATCCGGATTGGTGACAGACTCTATTTCGAGGACATGGCGATCTACTCCATGGTAAAAAACAACACCTTCAACGGCATGTGCCTGCCGTCCATCGCGCGGATGGATGAGAACGGGGAGTGCAGTGTGGTGAAAACCTTTGGGTATGAGGAATTTGTGAGAAGACTGGGATAAAAAAGAAACATGGATATAGAAAACGGGGCTGCCGCATACCAAAATTGGTGCGGCAGCCCCTTCTCATTATTTTCGTTTCACAACGGCTGTTTTTCCACGAAAAGCAATCCCGATTTTTATGATCGGCCGGGGAGGACGATTCTGAATGAAAAAGCCGAATGAACATTAATTTCATTCGGCAGTGAAGCTTTACGCGTCTTTTGTTTCCGTATTCTGTCGGTAAAGGATCATCAGTCCGCGGAGCAGAAGATCCGGATCATATGTAATCTTATGCGTGCAGAGCGGTGTGATGAATCTTGCCATACCACCGGTAGCGATGAGAGTTGCCGGTTCGCCGAGCTCTGCGGTCATGCGGTCGATCAGACCGTCAAGCATTGCGGCATTGCCGAGCATGATACCGTTTCTCATACATTCGATGGTGTTCTTTCCGATTGCGCGTTTCGGAACATCGAAGCTGATCCTCGGAAGCTGGGCTGTATTGGAAACGAGGGAGTTTAAGGCAACCTTTACACCGGGGAGAATCACACCGCCGATGTAATTTCCATCGTGGTCCACCACATCGAGCGTTGTCGCGGTTCCCATGTCCGCGATGATGATCGGTCCTTTGTATTTGGCATTTGCAGCGACAGCGGCCACGATCCGGTCACCGCCGACGGTCTTAGGGTTATCCATCTTGATGTTTAAGCCTGTCTTCATGCCGGAACCAACAAGAAGCGGTTTCTTTCCGGTGATCTTCTTTACGGCGGAAGAGATCGGCGCGTTCAGTGGCGGGACAACGGACGCCATAATGGAACCTTCGATATCATTTTTCTTTACTTTATGGATTTCCAGAATATTCTTTAAAAGGATCGCGTATTCGAGACTCGTTTTTCGGTCATCGGTGGTGATGCGCTCCTCAAAATATGTTTTATTGTCGTCAAGACCTCCGACAACGATATTGCTGTTTCCCATGTCGATTGCTAAAATCATTGAGAAAACTCCTTCCACAAATCTAAGTAACGTGTTATACTGTTTTTACGTGTGCAGTTGATCAAAGGTTCCGTATTTGCGGGATTTGTCAACCGTCACTGTGAATATGAGAAACGTGTGAGACAGGTTCCTCATAATTTTAAAGTTCGAATTATCTTACCATAAATTGACTAAAATTACAACGGAGGATTCCAAATGTTAGCAGGAAAAACCGTACTTTTATGCGTGAGCGGCAGTATCGCTGCATATAAAATCGCATATCTCGCCAGCGCACTGAAAAAACTGAAGGCAGATGTCCATGTGCTTATGACCCGGAATGCGACAAATTTCATCAACCCGATTACATTCGAGACACTGACCGGAAATAAATGCCTGGTGGATACATTTGACCGGAACTTTGAATTTTCCGTTGAACATGTTTCCCTTGCGAAGGCAGCGGATGTTGTCCTCGTTGCCCCGGCTTCCGCGAATGTGATCGCGAAGCTGGCCCATGGCCTTGCGGACGATATGCTGACGACCACAGTTCTCGCATGTACCTGCAGGAAGATCATCAGCCCGGCGATGAATACGAGAATGTTCGAGAATCCGATCACACAGGACAACTTAAAGATCTGCGAACACTACGGAATGGAAGTGATCAGCCCGGCAAGCGGGTATCTCGCCTGCGGCGATACTGGAGCCGGAAAGATGCCGGAGCCGGAGGTGCTGCTCCAGTATATCTTAAAGGAAGTCCAGTACGAGAAAGACTTAAAAGGAAAGAAGATCCTCGTGACCGCAGGCCCGACGAGAGAGGCCATCGACCCGGTGCGCTATATTACAAACCACAGTACCGGAAAGATGGGGTATGCCATCGCGAAGACGGCTGCTCTCCGCGGCGCTGAGGTGACGCTTGTTTCTGGACCGGCAGAGGTGGAGCCGCCGATGTTCGTAAACTTTGTTCCGGTGGTTACTGCCAAAGATATGTTTGAGGCTGTGACAAGCCGCAGTGATGAGATGGACGCGGTGATCAAGGCCGCGGCTGTCGCTGACTACCGCCCGAAGTTCGTGAATACCGAGAAGACAAAGAAGAAAGACGGAGATATGGCGATCGAACTGGAGCGCACCGATGATATCTTAAAGTGGCTTGGTGAGCACAAAAAGGACAGCCAGTTTCTTTGCGGATTTTCCATGGAGACGGAACATATGCTGGAGAATTCCAGGGCAAAATTAAAGAAGAAGAACCTCGATATGATCGTTGCCAACAATCTGAAGGTTGCCGGTGCCGGTTTCGGAACGGACACGAATGTAGTGACGATGATCCGCGAGAATAAGGAGACGGAGCTTCCGATCATGTCGAAGGAAGAGGTTGCCGGGGCGATCTTAGACGAGATCTTTGAAATTAAAAGATAGAAAATTCCAATCTTTACCAGAAAATAGAAGATTCGACTACTCAGGTGCCTTTACAGGTGAAAAACGCAAGGCAGGCACAGAGTGGTGAAGATTGCTATAAATCTAACGAATTTTAGGGCTTTCTTCTTGACGAAACGCTTAAATACTGGTAAAAATTAATTGGAATAAGAGCAGCAGAAAAAAACGGCAGTCAATGAAGGACCGCGGTTCTTTTGTGTTGTCAGCAGGAAAATATTGATAAACAGTAGCTGCCTCAACACAGGGCAGTTACGTTAGACGAAACACAAGATAGATTTGGAGGAAAATTTTTTGGCTTCATTAAATGATGAAATAAAGAGACGACGGACATTCGCGATCATTTCCCACCCGGATGCCGGTAAAACGACACTGACTGAGAAATTCCTGTTATACGGAGGCGCGATCAACCTTGCCGGAACCGTAAAGGGACGCAAAGCGACAAAGCACGCAGTCTCCGACTGGATGGAGATCGAGAAGGAGAGAGGTATCTCTGTAACATCTTCCGTACTCCAGTTCAATTATGAGGGATACTGCATCAACATCCTTGATACCCCCGGACACCAGGACTTCTCCGAGGATACTTACCGTACTCTGATGGCAGCGGACTCCGCTGTCATGGTCATCGACGGATCAAAGGGTGTCGAGGCGCAGACCATCAAACTGTTCAAAGTCTGTGTGATGCGCCATATCCCGATCTTTACCTTCGTAAACAAGATGGACCGCGAGGCGAGAGACCCGTTTGAACTCATGAGCGAGATCGAGGACGTTCTCGGAATCCATACATGTCCGATCAACTGGCCGATCGGCTGCGGAAAGAGCTTCAAGGGCGTATATGACCGCCAGACAAAGAAGATCACGACCTTCACAGCTGCCATGGGCGGACAGAAGGAGGTTGCCACAGAGACTTTCGACGTGGAGGGAACAGACGTGGATTCCGTCATCGGTTCCGATTTCCACGCTCAGTTGAGGGACGATATCGAGCTTCTCGACGGGGCAAGCGATGAGTTTGATCAGGAGCTTGTAAGTGCCGGAAAGCTTTCACCGGTGTTCTTCGGATCTGCTCTCACAAACTTCGGTGTTGAGACATTTCTGGAGCATTTCTTAAATATGACGACTTCTCCGCTTCCGCGAAGAACGACAGACGGCGTGATCGATCCGTTCAGACCTGATTTCTCCGCCTTCGTATTTAAGATTCAGGCGAATATGAATAAGGCGCACCGTGACCGTATCGCTTTCATGCGCATCTGTTCCGGTAAATTTGAGGCCGGAATGGAAGTAAACCATGTCCAGGGCGGCAAGAAGATCCGTCTGACCCAGCCGCAGCAGCTGATGGCTGAGAGCCGTAAGATTATTGACGAGGCTTATGCCGGAGATATCATCGGCGTTTTCGATCCGGGTATTTTCTCCATCGGTGACACGCTCTGTACGTCCAACGAGAAGTTCCAGTTTGAGGGTATCCCGACCTTCGCTCCGGAGCATTTCGCGAGAGTCCGCCAGATCGATACCATGAAGAGAAAACAGTTCTTAAAGGGTGTCAACCAGATCGCTCAGGAAGGCGCGATCCAGATCTTCCAGGAGTTCAATACCGGTATGGAGGAGATCATCGTCGGCGTTGTCGGTGTCCTGCAGTTTGAGGTCCTGACCTACCGCTTAAAGAATGAGTACAACGTAGATGTAAGACTGGAACAGCTTCCGTTCGAGTATATCCGCTGGGTTGAGAACCCGGAGGAAGTGGATGTGGCGAAGATTCAGGGTACATCCGATATGAAGCGTATCTGCGACCTCAAGGGCAATCCGTTATTGTTATTCATCAACAGCTGGAGTGTCGGCATGGTCGAGGAGAGAAATCCGAACTTGAAACTCAGTGAGTTCGGAAAGAACTAATCAAGTTTACAAAATATATCATCACAGGAACATGCGGAACCAGTTGTTTCGACTGGGAATACTGCATAGACAGGAGGAATATAAGATGAGTAAGATCGATGTTGTAAGAGCAGCTATGGTCGAGGCGATGAAAGCAAAGGATAAAGAGAGAAAGGATTCCCTTTCCATGCTTCTCTCCGCATTAAAGAACGCGCAGATCGACAAGCGTGAAGCTCCGCTCACAGAGGATGAGGAGAACGCGATCGTAAAGAAAGAGATCAAACAGGTCAAGGAGACCATCGAGACAGCTCCGGCAGACCGCGCCGATATCATCGAAGAGGCAAAGAAGAGACTGGCCGTATATCAGGAGTTCGCTCCGGCAGATATGACCGAGGACCAGATCAGGGAGACGATCGCAAAGGTTCTCGCAGAGCTTGGAATCGAAGCCCCGACAGCAAAGGACAAAGGAAAGATCATGAAGTCCTTAATGCCGCTTGTAAAGGGAAAGGCAGACGGCAAGATCGTAAATGAGATCTTAGCTGGATTCATGAAATAAGGTAAATGAACGAAACGCCTGCGAAGCAGACAATAAAGCGCGTAAGCGCGGGTTTGTGATCAGGCATGCAGCCAATAACTGGCGCACAGAATAAGTATGGTATAAGCGGGGCTGGCTTTACGATCTCGGAAACGCCCGGGATGAGACGGTCCCGCCTGTCTGTAAAATGGGTTATAACAAAAGAAATATGGAGGCGGAAATTATGTATAAAGAGAAGATCAGCCGGTATATTGACGCGCACAGGAAAGAAATGCTGGAGGACATCGGAGCTCTTTGCCGGATCAACAGTGTGAAGGGGTCTTACCGTATCGGAAAACCTTATGGGGAAGGGTGTTCCGAGGCGCTGCGTACAGCTCTGCATATTGCGGAATGTTACGGTTTTGCCATCAACAACTATGACAACTATGTTGGAACCGTTGACATGAATGACAAGGAGGCACAGCTCGATATTCTGGCACATCTGGATGTTGTTCCGGCCGGAGACGGATGGACCGTTACAGAACCTTTTGAGCCGGTAGTAAAAGACGGAAAGATCTATGGCCGCGGAACTGCGGATGATAAGGGACCGGCAATTGCTGCCCTCTACGCGATGCGTGCCGTAAATGAACTTGGAATCCCGATGAAAAAGAACGTCCGCCTGATCCTTGGCACTGATGAGGAGTGCGGAAGCTCCGATATCACCCACTACTACAGCGTGGAAAAGGAAGCTCCGATGACCTTCTCCCCAGATGCGTCCTTCCCGGTGATCAATATCGAGAAAGGCCGGATCGGAGGTAATTTTACGGCAGAGTTCGAGCCGTCTGACCGCCTTCCGAAGATGGTATCCTTCCACAGCGGAACGAAGACGAATGTGGTTCCGGGCGCGGCAGAGGCATTATTTGAGGGTCTTGACGGAGATGAGACAGAAACTCTCGCAAAGAGCATGGAAGAGGAGCTTGGAATCCGGTTCACGGTATCCTCTGAGGATGGCTGCCTGAAGATCGCTGCAGCTGGCGAAAACGGCCATGCAATGGCACCGTGGAAAGGAAAGAATGCCCTGACAGGACTCTTATCCCTGATCGAGCGTCTTCCGTTGGCGGAATGCGGACAGGTAAAGGCAGTCCGCGCGTTAAACCGCCTGATGCCGCACGGTGACTGGTACGGCGAAGCGCTTGGAATCAAGATGAGTGATGAGGAGTCTGGCGAATTGACATTGGCATTCAGCATGTTGGATATTTCCGAGAAAAGCTTAGAGGGCGAATTCGACAGCCGCTGTCCGATCTGTGCCACAAAGGAAAACACCATCGATGTGATCCGTGAAAAAATGAAAGCAGATGGAATCTCCTTCAATACAGAAGAAATGAAGCCGCCGCACCATGTACCGGCAGATTCTGATTTTGTGAAGACTCTGCTCTCCGCATACGAGAAATATTCTGGTCGAAAGGGCGAGTGTATCGCCATTGGCGGTGGAACCTATGTCCACAATTTAAAGAACGGTGTTGCTTTCGGCGCTGCCCTTCCGGAGACCGAGAACCACATGCACGGCCCGGACGAGTTCGCGGTGGTTGACGAGCTCACAATGAGTGCGAAGATCTTTGCACAGGTGATTGTGGATCTTTGCTGTTAAGAGTTTACGTGATAGAGCGTATGAAAGCGGTCTGGCTTCAGAAATGAGGTCAGGCCGTTTGTAGTTACTTGTATATTGCAAATCGTACAGTCTGCATGGTAAAATGGTGCTGGATCGCAGAGAAATAGATGCTCATAAAGTGCTGTGGAAAGAAGTTCTGGCAGCATTTACAAAAAATCAGGAACATGAAGCTGAAAACGGCGCATGGAGGAAAGACAGGATGAACAAAGGATGAATTGCAGGATCATTGACATTCACACCCATATCTATCCGGTTGCCCTGGCGAGACGGGCCATGGAGGTCACCGGGCATGAAAATGATGATTTTAAGAAGCTTCCGATCAGGGAAAATCTGCTGGCGCGGATGCGGGAGGCGGGAGTGGATCTCTCCGTGAACCTGCCGGTGGTATCGAAACCACAGAATCAGGGGGAGGTGAACCGGTTCGCGAAGGAAGCGGCAAGAAAGAATATTATCTCATTCGGCGGACTTCACCCGGACTGTGAGAATGTGATCGAGGAGCTGGAAAAGCTGAAGGATATGGAGATGGCCGGGATCAAGTTCCATTCGCCGTTTCAGAAGGTCCATCTGGATGATCCGAAATACGAGGAGATGTGGAGAAAGATCAATCAGCTGGGATTTCCGGTGCTGATCCACATGGGGACCGCAAGGATCGTGCGCCCCTATGACCTTTACCCGTCGGGAATCCGGAAGATCTTAAAATTTGCTCCGGATATCCCGATCATCATGGCGCATATGGGAAGCTTCTGCATGATGAAAAATCCCGATGAGGATCTTGAAAATCTGCCGGAAAATGTGTTTATCGATACGGCCATGAGCGCGGAGCTGGAGGAAGCCGGAGAGTTTGAGAAGATCACCCGCAGGTTCGGAACAAAACGGGTGCTTTACGGCAGTGATTTCCCCTATGGCACCCAGAAAGCCGCTATTGCGAGGATTAGGGACAGCAGTTTCACGGATAGTGAAAAGGAAGACATGTTGTGGAAAAATGCGGCGAGGATCCTTAAAACAGTGGGAAAACTGCCGGAGAATCTTGAAATGTAAAATTTCAAAGAAATCATGTAACTGTGAGGGACTGAACAGTTACGAAATCATAATGAAAAATAATGTGGATACTCATCTCAGGGACAAGAATGGGAACATAAACTATATGTAGAGAGTATGACTCATGAACGGCAGTCTGCACGATAAGGATGCTGTTGATGGTATACATAAAATGTTTCGATCCGGGAGATGATGCTATGCGGATGAGCGAATTGAAGAGACGGGAAGTGATCAACGTCTGCGACTGCAAACGGTTGGGGTTTGTGGGTGATCTGGACGTCGATCCGTGTACCGGCAGGATTCTGGCGATCATTGTGCCGGGACCGGGCTGTGTCTGTGGATTTTTGGGACGGGAAAAAGAATTTGTGATCCCCTTTGGGGATATCTGTCAGATCGGAGACGATATTATTCTGGTCCGGGTTGAGGAGAAGAAGGAAAAGCCGCCGAAGCCCCCGAAGCCGTGTCCACCGCCGCCAAAGCCGCCGTTTTGTCCCTGCCCGCCTCCATGTGAGCCGGGAGGAAGATGTGACTGTCCGCCGCCGTGTAATATGGATTGTGGCTGCCCTCCGCCTTGTGACCAGGAAAAAGGCGGTTATATAAAAAAGTGGCGGTAAGAAACCTGGAAGTGAGAGCGGCTTCCGGGGTGAATAGCAGGAAGATGTACATGAGATAGATCAGTATAATTAGTAGTTAATGAAGATAAGTCAGGAAAGGAACTGTAGAATGAATAAACTTCATACGATACCGGCAGCAGATGGATTCCGCATGCCGGGAGAATTTGAACCCCACAGAGGCTGCATTATGATCTGGCCGAAGCGTCCGGGAAGCTGGAACTACGGCGCGAAAAAAGCGAGAGAGGCATTCAAGCGCGTGGCATGGGCCATCGCGGAGAGCGAGGAGGTCTTTATGCTGGCGGAGCCGGATGTGGAGGAGAATGCCCGCGAGGTGCTAGCCGGGAATCCGGGACACGGGATCCATGTGATCCGCATGGAGTCCGACGATGCCTGGGCGCGGGATGTGGCACCGACCTTTGTGGTGAACGGGGAAGGTGCGGTTCGTGGCATCGACTGGGAGTTCAACGCCTGGGGAGGAACCGTGGATGGACTTTACGCCCACTGGGAGAAGGACGATCTTGTGGCGGAAAAAGTCTGTGGGGAGCTTGGCTATGACTGCTACGAGGCCCACCCATTCGTTCTGGAAGGCGGTTCGATCCATTCTGACGGAGAGGGGACGGTTCTTGTGACGGCAGCATGCCTCCTGAGCGGAGGAAGAAATCCGAAGCTCACAAAGGACGAGATCGGGAAGAAGCTCTGTGCTTACCTTGGGGCTAAAAAGGTGATCTGGCTGGAACGTGGAATCTACAATGACGAGACGAATGAACATGTGGATAACATCTGCGCGTTCGTGCGCCCGGGCGAAGTGGTTTTAGGCTGGACCGATGATGAGAATGATCCCCAGTATGCCATGTCGAAGAGCTGTCTGGATATTTTAGAAAATGAGACGGATGCTATGGGCAGAAAGATCAAAGTCCACAAGCTTCCAATCCCAAAGACACCGATCTGTGTGACGGAGGAAGATCTCGGCGGTTATGAGTTTGAGGACGGCGAGGACACGAGAGAGGTTGGGGAACGGCTGGCAGCAAGTTATGTAAACTTCTATATTTCAAACGGCGGGGTAGTTGTGCCGCAGTTTGGGGATGAGCATGATAGGACGGCGGTGGAGATTCTTGGAACCGTCTTCCCGGAAAGAAAGATCTGCCCGATCCCGGCCAGAGATATTCTTCTCGGAGGCGGAAATATCCACTGCATCACACAGCAGATCCCGCAGGGAATACAGAAAAAGAGTACGAGAAAATAGAACCAGAAAACGTGTATTGAACAAGGATAGACGGTGTACCTGGGGAGCAATTCAAAAAATTAAAAAATGAAAGAACAATTTAGAACTGGAATGTAGACAGTACATAGGGACAATAAAACGGATACCCATAGGAGGAAATACAAAATGCGAAAAGTAAAAGTGGCAGCGGTACAGATGCGCTGCACAAGAGACGTGAATATGAATATCGCAAATGCGGAGAAACTTGTGAGAGAAGCGGCGGCGGACGGCGCACAGATCATCCTGCTCCCGGAGCTCTTTGAGCGCCAGTATTTCTGCCAGGAGCGCCAGTACGAATATTATGAGTTTGCGAAGCCGGTGGAGGAAAACGATGCTGTAAAACATTTCGCAAAGGTCGCGGAGGAGCTCAAAGTCGTTCTTCCGATCAGCTTCTATGAGAAGGACGGAAAGCGCCTGTTTAACACCGTCGCGATCCTCGATGCGGACGGAACGAACCTTGGAATCTATAGAAAGACCCATATTCCGGACGACCACTATTATCAGGAGAAATTCTATTTCACACCGGGAGACACCGGATTTAAGGCATTCAAGACCCGCTACGGCACCATCGGTGTCGGGATCTGCTGGGATCAGTGGTTCCCGGAGACCGCAAGATTTATGGCAGTAAAGGGAGCGGAACTCTTATTTTATCCGACAGCCATCGGCAGCGAGCCGATCCTCTCTGTGGACAGCATGCCCCACTGGAGACGCTGCATGCAGGGACATTCCGCGTCGAACCTGATGCCGGTGATCGCGGCAAACCGCGTGGGACTGGAAGAGGTAACGCCATGTGAGGCAAACGGAAACCAGAAATCAGCCCTGAAATTCTATGGCTCTTCCTTCATCACGGACGGTGCCGGTGAAGTGATCCGGTCTATGGACCGCGACAGTGAGGGCGTCATCACAGCGGAGTTCGACCTGGATGAGCTGGAGCGCGAGAGATTCTCCTGGGGACTCTTCAGAGATAGAAGACCGGAAATGTACCACGAATAAGAAATAATAAAATTCAGTGAAGGAAAAGGCACATGCCATGGAATGAACATTGGTTCCAGGGGTGATGTGCCTTTTATCATGAAAAGAAGCAGTGAGAGTGAACTCTGTTAACGTATAACTGGGATTCATATAAATAATAGAAAACATGTATGTCAGTAATTCCTCCAATTTATTGAAAATTAAAAGAATTTAGGGTATGATTACGAAGGAAATCAATTTAGTCTTATGGAGGAAAAAGACATGGAATATAGAATCGCAACGATCTCCGGCGACGGGATCGGTCCGGAAATTGTAAGAGAGGCAAAAAAAGTTTTAGATAAAGTTGGACAGAAATACGGTCATAAATTCAACTACGAGGACGTCCTCATGGGCGGAATCTCCATCGACACCTACGGGGTGCCGCTGACAGATGAGGCGCTTGAGACTGCAAAGAAGAGCGATGCCGTTCTTTTAGGCGCAGTCGGCGGAAATGTCGGAAACTCCCGCTGGTATGATGTTGCTCCGAACCTGAGACCGGAGGCAGGTCTTCTTGCGATCCGCAAAGGCTTAAATCTGTTTGCAAACATCCGCCCGGCGTACCTCTACAATGACCTTGCCGGTGCATGCCCGTTAAAGAAAGAGATCATCGGGGACGGCTTTGACATGGTCATCGTCCGCGAGCTTACAGGTGGTCTGTATTTCGGCGAGCGCCACACAGAGACGGTAGACGGTGTGGAGCAGGCAACAGATACTCTTGTATACAGTGAGAAGGAGATCCGCCGCGTAGCGATCAAGGCCTTCGAGATCGCAATGAAGAGAAAAAAGAAAGTGACGAGTGTCGATAAGGCAAACGTTCTTGATTCCTCCAGACTCTGGAGAAAAGTTGTAGCGGAAGTCGCAAAGGACTATCCGGAAGTTACACTTGAGAACATGTTAGTTGATAACTGCGCAATGCAGCTTGTCATGAATCCGCGCCAGTTCGACGTCATTTTAACTGAGAACATGTTCGGCGATATCTTATCCGACGAGGCGAGCATGATCACCGGTTCTATCGGAATGCTGTCCTCCGCAAGCTTAAATGAGAGCAAATTCGGTCTCTACGAGCCGAGCCACGGCTCCGCACCGGATATCGCAGGCAAGGACATCGCAAACCCGATCGCGACGATCCTCTCTGCAGCGATGATGCTCCGCTTCTCCTTTGACCTTGATAAGGAAGCAGATGCGATCGAAGACGCAGTGAGAAAAGTCCTTGCGGACGGTTACCGCACTGTGGATATCATGGATGAGGGCATGAAGCAGGTTGGAACGACCGAGATGGGCAACCTGATCTGCGAGAGGATCTGAGAATGACCGGGCCCGGATTTCTCAGTGAGAGAAAAAAGGGAGAGATCACGCAGATACAGAAAGTAAAATAGAAAGAATACAGGTAACTGTTCAGTAGGTCTGGGCACTTGCTGCGCTGACCGTAATAAAACACAGGCTTGAAGGCAAAAATCCCATCGGCGAAGCCGATTTG
>OOCY01000562.1_pt1 | contig 28797 bp, 23 predicted proteins | sample 1671291 | NCBI WGS metagenome assembly OOCY01 (sample SAMN06348141, study PRJEB24527) | human gut metagenome | biome: human gut; feature: ankylosing spondylitis patient; material: feces | host: Homo sapiens | place: China | collected 2015-10 | reverse complement strand
CGATCCTTACGCAGTATTGTGATGGGAAGAAGGTGTCTTGTCCTGAATGGATGACACAGTGGGGCTCTAAATACTTAGGTGATCAGGGATATGCTCCGATTGAGATCTTGAGATATTATTATGGAGAGAGTATGTACATCAATACCGCAGAACAGATTTCAGGAATTCCTTCTTCCTGGCCGGGATATGATCTGACGATTGGAAGCAGCGGAGATAAGGTTCGACAAATACAACAACAATTGAATCGTATTGCTAAAGATTATCCTTCTCTGCCTACGATTGCTGTGGATGGTGTTTATGGAGAATCTACTGCGAATGCTGTTCGGAAATTCCAGAATGTTTTTGGACTGCCACAGACTGGGATTGTTGATTACCCTACTTGGTATAAGATCAGTGAGATCTATGTTGGGGTTAGTCGGATTGCGGAATTGAATTGAAATCTTAGATACAACAAAAGCCCCACAAAGTTCATCCTTGTGGAGCTTTTTTTCATTTCTTATTCTATTTACTCTTCACCAAACACCGCTTTTTATAAAAAGCAATTCCATAACACAATACTTCCTCATAAGCATCTTCAAACTCTTTTGCATACATCTTTGTGTTGATCTGATCTAACGCCTTTTGACAGTCTTTTTCCAAATCTTCTAATTTTCTTGAATACTTTGCTTCAAATACTGCAACTTGTCCTGTTACATCATTGTAGATTACAATATCACTTCGTCCTTCTCCATGCTCTCTATTCGACTCTACACTATAACCTGCTCCTGCAAAGATTCCTGCAAGAAATGCATGATAGAAATTTTCTCGGTAATCATAATAACTGATCGTCATTCGCAGTAATGTGCTGATTTCTTTTGTTGCCTTATCCGCATCTTTGTTCCACACTGCATCAAATAAATCTTTCCGATTCGTAACTCTTGCACTGTCTTCAAACCATTTCCTTACGGTTGATTCGAAAATTTCTTTTACTTCTTTGTTTGGAATTCTTAATTCTATCTGACCATCCTTATCACGTTCTCCGACTTTTGTAAGATATCCTGTAAGATAGAGAATACTCCATACGTTATCTTCTGATGAATGTAGATAATCATATGTGAGATCCTCTTCTATTTTCTGGCAGATGCTTCCACCAGCAATCAACACTTCCAGTTTTTTTCGTATAGCAGCTCCCGTATAATCAATAAAGGAGCGAATGATCGCATTATCACTGGTATTCTTCCAGTAGCTGACTGGTCTTGCATTCAGATCATTTTGAAGATCTCTTAGATAATTCATGACATCCCATGGACAATAAACTTCAAACTCTCCAAAATTATACCCATCATACCATTCTTTAATCAGATCCGCTTTCTCTTCAATCTCCGCATCTGCTAAAAGCTTATCTACATCCTGTTGTGTAAATCCATAATATTCATTGTATCTTGTGGATGAAATCGTATCTGATACAAAGTTATTTGTTCCAGTGAAAATACTTTCTTTGGCAATCTTTAGGCATCCTGTGATGACTGCAAACTTTAATGAGGAATTGTCTTTTAAGGCTGTACTAAGCAAACCTTTCATAATTTCTAACATCTCTTTGTAGTAACCATTACTACTTGCTTTTGCAATTGGAACATCATATTCATCAATTAAAAGGATCACTGGCTTTTTATAATAACTTTTCAGCATATTGGTAATTCTTAATATACAACTTTGAATTTCCATCATACTTGCACTACAAGTCTTTAATTTTTGAAATACCAGTTTATCCCCTTCATCTATCTCATCACTATCCAACAAGTATACATGTTGTTTACATGCTTCAGATATAATAAATTTCAAAAAATTAAACGCATTCTCAAATGTAGTTCCATCTACATCCTTAAAAGACAAAAATAATGTCGGATACTGATTCATCCATTTCTCACAAATCTCGACCTCATCAGATATCTCAAGTCCTTTAAACAAATGTCTGCTATCTTTCCTGATATCCAGAAAACTAGCAACCATATTCATCGCCATCGTTTTTCCAAACCGTCTAGGCCGCGTAATCAACGTCACCTGATCCATCTCACCCTGTAACAACGTCTTGATCAATCCGGTCTTGTCCACATAATAATAATTCAACTCTCGAATTCTCTCAAAATCCGAAATCCCAACAGGAATATTTAGATTCTTCATCTCTTCCTACTGCCTCCTTTCTTTTATTAATTATATATTGATAAACATATATTCGCAGTTCAATTATGTTAAATCTTTAAACCAATACATGTTATAGCCAACAACCTTCCAGAATCAATAGTTGATCATCAAAAACCGTATGAGCTCGTCTGCACTTAGCGAGTGGTAGGTCGCAAGACCTGCCAAGAGCTTAGTACAGCTACGTGCGAATCCGAGCGAGAGCGGGTTTTGGATGATCAACTATTGATTCATTTCTATTTATTCACTTCAAAATGCTGATAATCCTTAGAGCTTCTCCACTCACCACCCCAGCTGAATCCATATTTCTTAAAGATCTTATAAGCTGTGTCATTCTTATGAATCATATATCTCTTATATTTTCCTTTACATTTTGATGTCTTTCTCTGTTTATACACCTTACCATTTGCCGGTGATACCTTATTTCCTTTGACCCACGGATTGATCCTTGGATTGATATCGATAGCCATTCCATAAGAATGGTTGGACAGCTTTGTTGTTCCACTGATCACACGATAATTAAACGCAGAGGTATTATTTGCAGCCATAGACTTCTCATCATTCGCACCATAATCATCGATCAATCTCATTCTCTCAATTCTGTATTTCTTCTGATAAAGAGCATAAAAGACCTTGACCGTTTTCTTCGCGATCTTCTTGTTAACGATCAACTCACCCTCTTTTACCTTCCCATCAAAACCATAATGAAGAACCTGTACATATCTTAAATCAGACAGTTTAATATTATTATTCTTCCGATAAGATTTTCCCGTGATCCTCTTTTCAATGTTCGGAGAAATCTTCTCATAAGTAAAGCCTTTTTTATAAGTATATTTCGAAGCTGCATTCGCAGATTTTCTCTGTAAACAAACTGGAATCACAGCAACTGTAAACGCTGTCAATGCAATTATCGTAGTTAATTTCAATTTTGATCGATTCATTAATTCTCATCCTTTCCAAAACTTCAATCATTTATCTTAATCGGTTTCATTATAACATATATTCCAAAGCCCCACACTCCATACCCTGCTTCTGCTAATAACCTACAGCTAAAATATTTTAAATATCAACTGCCCCGGGACCGTATGAACACGTCTGCACTTAGCGAATGGATGATCGTAAGATCATTCATGAGCTTAGTACAGCTACGTGAGAATCCGAATGCGAATGGGTCCCGGGGCAGTTGATATTTAAAATATTCATTGAAAGAGTGAATTATTTTTGATATACAAGAAATTGATACTCAATATCAAAGTAAGTCTCTTCTTCACTCTCTTTCACAAGTTTCCACTCTGGCATCTCATCCAGATCTGGAAAATAAGTATCTGCATCATATGCGAAGTCTGTTCTTGTAACATAAGCTGTATCACAATAAGGAAGCATCATGCGGTAAATGCTTTCTCCACCGATAATAAAAATATCCTCATCCTTATATTCTTCCAGCTCATCTAACAATTCTTCTTTACTTCCAACTACGATCGCTCCTTTTGCATCGTAGTCTTTATCATGTGTTAATACGATATTCGTTCTCTTTGGAAGCGGCATTCCATTTGGAAAGCTTTCTAATGTTTTTCTTCCCATGACAACAACTTTTCCTGTTGTCATCTGACGAAACATCTTCATATCATTTGGAATATGGACTAAAAGTTCATTGTTCTTTCCAATTCCCCAGTTCTTATCTGCATTTACAATAAGATTCATCTTACCTTCTCCTTCTTATATTGCGATCGGAATATCTTTGATCTGTTCTCCTGCCTGATAGTCTTCGATCTTAAAGTCATCTGTTGTGAATTCATAGAAATCTTTGACTTCTGAATTAAGCGTTACTTTCGGTGCAGGATATGTCTCTCGTTTGATCATCTCTTTGATGATCGGAATATGGCGATCATAAATATGTGCATCTGCGATCACATGAACTAACTCTCCTGGTTCCATATCACATACCTGAGCCATCATATAAACTAATGCTGCATACTGCACAACATTCCAGTTATTTGCTGCTAAAATATCCTGAGAACGCTGGTTCAAAATCGCATTCAATGTGAGCTTATCATGTCCTGGTTTCTTTGTTACATTAAATGTCACACTATATGCACATGGATAAAGATTCATCTCATGAAGATCTTGGTGGACATAAATATTTGTCATGATCCTTCTACTGTATGGATTATGTTTCAGATCATAGATCACACGATCTACCTGATCCATCATTCCTTCTTTGTACTGGTGCTTTACACCCATCTGATATCCATAAGCCTTTCCGATTGAACCATCTTCATCTGCCCATTCATCCCAGATATGACTCTTCAGATCATTTACATTATTTGATTTCTTCTGCCAGATCCATAATAATTCATCAATTGCTGACTTAATATATGTCTTTCTTAAAGTCAATGCTGGAAATTCTTTGGACAGATCATAACGATTTACAACACCAAACTGTTTGATCGTATAGGCAGACTTCCCATCTGGCCAGTGCGGACGGACTTTCTCTCCCTCTGTACTAGTTCCATTCTCTAAAATATCTTCGCACATAGATATAAATACCTGATCTGCATAACTCATTCTTTCTTGTTCTCCTTTTCTTCTTCCTCACTGTTGATCGTAAGCATCTCAAATCTTCGTTTAAAAAATGCGATCTTACGGTCAAACACTCCTAATCGATATAAATTGATCACAAACATTCCTAGGATCAAGGCTAATAACATTCCTCCTAATCCTCCGAATTTCAGACCAACGTAGATCAAAAAGATTGTTGTCAGTGCTGAGATTCCCATACTGTCTCCCATCATCTTTGGCTGCAAGACCTGTTTCAATACCAGACAGATCGCATAAATGATCAGTAAGATAACTGCTGTTTTGATATCTCCTGTGATCAGCTTAAATATTGCCCATGGAATGATCACAGTTCCTGTTCCAAGAATCGGAAATATATCGACAATTCCTACCAATACCGAATAGATAAAAGAATGTCCGATCCCTGCAATAAAAAATCCGATCCAGAGGATCGCTATGATCACGACCATGATCTTTAACTGCGCAAGGCAGTAACTTACTAAGACTCCAACTGAGTTCTTCATAAATACATTGATCTTATGCTTCACAAATCCTGGAATACATTTTTCATACCATGCTATGAGTTTTTCCCGTTCCAGTGAAAACATATAAGCTGCAAATAACATAACAACAAGCCCTAACAGACCGCTTGTCACACCCTTTGCAACACCGCCTGCATGTGCTACCCCATAATCTCCTGCAGAAGATGCCGCTTTCTTCAAAAGCTCTCCGATCGATCCGCTCCACTGATCAAACTGTTTTCCAAAAGATGGTGGAAGAATACTTAAAAATTGCTCTATCTTCTTCTGAAAGATCATTCCTTGTCTCATGATCTCATGACGGATATCTGGTGCATCCTGTATAAATCCGATGACCTGCAGTGCGATACCTCTGACTGCAAAATAAAGAACCACAATGATTCCTGTGATAACTGCCGCGATCAAGATCGCAGAACCGAACTTCTTCGGTAATTTTACCTTCTTCTCCAAATATTCGATCACTGGGTGGGCCATCATTGAAATGATCCATCCTGCTACAAATGGCCATAAAAATACGATTGCTTTTGGTAATACAAAAATCAAAAGCAATGCACCTGCTAATATGACTAGCAGTTCCATAATAATATCCAGATAAATTTCCCAACGTTTCATAATTGTTTCACTCCCTGATGTAATTAGTATATTCTTGAATTTTCATACCATTTTCCATCTCTTAATGAACTATTATACGTTACAAACTCTTACTTGGCAATTCTAATCTCATCTTTCTCTCTATCGTAATGATATATGTGATCTGATAAAACTTCTTCCTGATCCACAACCATACGGTTTGTCTCTCTAACCATTTCTCGTAGTTCCTCCGAACTTTGCACGTATTCGTCATCTAATAAAAGGATCACTTCATGAATACTGCTTGGAAGAATATAAAGATCATGTCCCATATAATTCGCGAAATCTCTCAGTGGATCTTTATAAAGCATGACGGATGCTCCATTCATATAATCTCCATTTGATAATACAAATAATGGAATCTCCATATCCGTGATCTTTACTGGCATCACAGACTGAATCTTGCGCATCACTGGTGGAAAGATCTTCTCCGTGTTCTCCTTTGCATCCTTCATCATCTGTTCCTTTGTCACACCCCATAACAGCAACTCTTTGTTCCGCACTAATGCACTCGCCATCCCGTCTTGATTCCGGTATGCTGCCCAACGATATGTAACTGCCAGATCTAAGAAGCGCTCGTATGGTGTATATTTTAACATCTCTTTATTCTTCTCATAATTAACCACACGATAAAACAGATTCTTCTTAATATGCTCATAATCTGAAACTTTATTCTCATCCAGATAAAATCCAACCTGATGTCCTCGATAAATTCTGGCGATATCTTTCATCGTATCTGATAATTCCTGTCCCCTTAAATAATTTCGATAAAATATCTCCAGATACAACACTGGTACCAGATAATTCTTGGTCTCTCCGATCGATAACCCCATCATCGATATCTGATTATTCCTCTTAACTCTCTGCACCATAACTTTCTTTCCTTCCATCTCTGGAAGATAGTTTAAAATATTCGCTTCTACATACTGATAAAATTCTTTCTCATTCAACATGGTCTTCTCCTTTTCTGTGGATGAAAACGCATGCCATAACCCCATTTTATTTGTTTCCCTCACTTGTCTTCATATGTAAATAATTTCCATATCATCATACAATATTTTCCAATTGATTGCAATAAAAAAAGAAATTTATTTTTCAAAATTTCTTTTTTTATTCAATCTCTATTTTGTTGCTGTAAATTCTTTTAAGAAATCAAGTAATGTTTCCATTTCTTCTCTCGTACCGATCGTAATCCTTAAATAATTATTGATTCTTGGCTGATCAAAATAACGGACATAGATCTTTGCTTTCTTCGCTGCTTCAAAAATCTCTTTGGCAGGTACGCTTTCATGTGTCGCAAAGATAAAGTTTGCTTTGGAATCTGCAAAACTAAATCCGATCTTTCTCATCTCAGTCTGGAACCATTCTCTTGTATCAATGATCTTATTTCTTGTCTCCTGGAAATATTCTTCATCTTCTAAGACAGCTGTTCCAAGAACAATGGATGGCTCATTCATCGTATAAGAGTTGTAGGAATATTTCACATCATTCATTGCCTTGATCAGTTCCTTATTACCGATCGCATATCCGATACGAAGTCCTGCTAAAGATCTTGATTTGGAATATGTCTGAACGACTAAAACGTTATCATATTTTCTTGTCAGTTCTTTCGCTGTGTCGCCGCCAAAATCAATATAGGCTTCATCAACAATCACAACAACTTCCTGATTGTGTTGGATGATATCTTCCACAACCTCTAAAGATAAAAATGCGCCTGTTGGTGCATTAGGATTTGGGAATATCACCCCGCCATTTTCAGCATAATAATCTTCTTTCTGAATCTCAAATGCATCATTGACTGCTTTCTTCTCGTATGGTATTCCGAATAATTCTGCCCATACCGGATAGAAGGAATATGTGATATCTGGGAAGAAGATTGGTTTCTTACCGTTAAAAAATGTCATAAATGCAACGGCAAGCACATCATCAGATCCAACTCCGACAAATACTTCTTCTTTATCAAATCCATGATAAGAAGCGATCGCTTCTACCAATTTAGTTGCTGCAGGATCAGGATATTTGCGCAGATTCTTGATCCCGCTCATCGCTTTCTTGATCTTATCGGATGGCGGATAAGGGTTTTCATTTGTATTTAACTTGATCACACCTTCTTCTTTTGGCTGTTCACCCGGTGTGTAAGGTTCTACTTTTCGTACATTATCTCTCCAGCTGTTCATTGAAAGTCTCCTTTATCTATATTGGCTTATTTGCGATAGTCATCGATCAGTTTCTTAAATAATGGAAGGGCTTTTTCGATACGTTCTGTTGGTACACAGTAAGAAATACGCACATATCCTGGGCATCCAAAGCTGTCCCCAGGTACGATCAACAGATCATATTCTTTCGCCTTCTCGCAAAATGCATTGGCATCTTCTTCTAATGCTTTCGGGAATAAATAGAAAGCTCCACCTGGTTCTACACATTCATATCCCATATCCAATAATGCATTATAGAATAAATCTTTGTTCTTCTGATAGATTGAAAGGTCAGAAGTTAAATCTACACATTCTCCAACAACTTTCTGATATAAGGTTGGCACACAGACATAAGAAAGTAAACGTGCAGATGCGATAAACGCTGGCAGTAATTGTTCAAAATCTTCTGCCTCATTTGGTGCTACGATATAACCGATACGTTCTCCCGGCAATGATAAGGATTTACTAAAAGAATATGCTACTAATGTATTGTTATAAAAATGTGGAACATATGGCACTTCAAATCCATCATACGCGATCTCTCTGTATGGTTCATCGGAAATGATGTAAATGCTGTGTCCATATTCTTTTTGTTTCTTCTCTAATAATGCAGCTAATTTCTCAATCGTCTCTCTGGAATAAACAACTCCGGATGGGTTGTTTGGAGAGTTGATCAAGATTGCTTTGGTATGCTCATTGATCGTTTCTTCTAATTCTTCGAAATTAATCTGGAATGCTCTGGTATCTGCAGAAATGACCTTTAATCTGCATCCTGCTCCCTGTGCATATACTGCATATTCTGGGAAATGTGGTGCGAATGTGATAACTTCATCTTCTGGCCCATCAACTAATGTCTTAAAGCAGATACCAAGGGCTGCTGCCGCTCCGATCGTCATAAAAATATTCGCTGCTGTATAATTTGTATCAAATCTTTTATTTAAAGACTTGGCAATGTTTTCTCTTACTTCCAGTACTCCAGCATTGCTTGTATATCCATGAATATCCACTGGATCTGCTGTTTTTAACAGGCGAAGTGCTGTCTCATCAATTTCTTTTGGTGCTGGAACACTTGGATTCCCGATACTGAAATCAAATACATTTTCTGCTCCGACTTCTTTTGCTCTCTTCATTCCATATTCGAAAATATCACGGATAATAGAATGCTGTTTCGATAATTCTACTACTTCTTTTGATAACATGATCTGTCTCTTCCTTTCTTTGCCATTAGTTTTATTTTACAAAAAAATGCAGAAAATTACAACAACCCTCGCTGATTGCTGTAATTTTCACGTAATATCATTTGACGATCATTTTATTCATCTAATGCATCTCTTAAGCTCTTTGTAAACTCATAAACCTTTTCAGGACTTTCTTTACCATATTGACTGATCAATTTGACGATCGCACTTCCGACGATGACACCATCACAGTATGTACTCATTTTCTTTGCCTGTTCTGGTCCTGAAATACCAAATCCCACTGCACAAGGAATTGTTGCATTCTTCTTGATCACACCGAAGAATTCATCAAAATCTGTTGTAAATTCACTTCTTGTTCCTGTAACTCCGATGGAAGATACACAGTATAAGAATCCTTCTGCTTCTTTTGTGATCATTGCGATACGGTCATGAGATGTCGGTGTTACAAGACTGATATTGTCAACTCCGTGAGCTGTTGCCACGCCCTGAATCTCGTCTTTTTCTTCATATGGCATATCAGGCACGATAACGCCTTGAATCCCACATTCATTACAAAGATCAAAGAATCTTTCGGTTCCAAAACGATAGATCGTATTGAGATACATCATCATGACAAATGGTGTTTCTTTGATCTCTTCTCTTAATTCTTTTACCATCTGAAAGATTCCCTTTAGTGTTGTACCACCTGCAAGTGAATGCTGGCTGGCTTCCTGAATGACAACACCCTCAGCGATCGGATCTGAGAATGGAATACCGATCTCGATCACATCTGCTCCTGCTTTTACCATAGCTCTGATATTTTCTTTTGTTGTTTCGTATCCATAATCTCCAGATACGATGTAAGTTACTAATGCTTTCTGCCCGTTCTTTTTTCTATTCTCAAATGTCTCTCTAATTTTCATCTAACTGCACTCCTCTGTATCTTGCTACCTGATAAACGTCTTTGTCTCCACGACCGGACAGACAGATAACGACTGACTGGTCTTTACTCATTGTTGGAACGATCTCCATTGCCGCTGCAACTGCATGAGATGATTCGATCGCTGGGATCACTCCTTCTGTTTTGGATAAATATTCAAATGCTTTGACTGCCTGTTCATCTGTGATACTCACATATTCTGCTCTTCCGATTTCATGAAGATGTGCATGTTCTGGTCCGATTCCCGGATAATCAAGTCCTGCTGAAATAGAGTATACAGGATTGATCTGACCTTCTTCGTTCTGTAAGAACAAACTCTTCATTCCATGAAAAATACCTTTGCTTCCTTTTGCGATCGTTGCTGCATGATCTAACGTATCGATCCCTCTTCCGGCTGCTTCTGCCCCGATCAATCTGACACTTTCATTTGGGATAAAGTCATAAAACATTCCCATTGCATTCGATCCGCCTCCAACACAAGCAAATACAGCATCTGGAAGTTTTCCTTCGATTTCTTTCATCTGTTCTTTTGTCTCTTCTCCGATGATCTTCTGGAAATCACGAACCATCGTTGGATATGGATGAGGTCCCATAACAGAACCGATGCAGTAAAATGTTGTCTCAATATTTGTAGCCCAGTCTCTCATTGCCTCGTTAATGGCATCTTTTAAAGTTCTTGTTCCACTCTCTACAGCATGAACTTTCGCCCCAAGAAGTTCCATACGATATGCATTTAAACTCTGACGTTCCACGTCTTCTGCTCCCATGTATACAACACATTCCATGTCAAATAATGCTGCAACAGTCGCTGTAGCAACTCCATGCTGTCCTGCACCTGTCTCTGCGATGATTCTTTTTTTCCCCATTCTCTTTGCAAGTAAAATCTGACCTAATACATTGTTGATCTTATGGGCACCTGTATGATTTAAATCTTCTCGTTTTAAATATACTTTTGCCCCTCCAAGATCTTTTGTCATCTTCTCTGCGTAGTATAAAAGAGATGGACGGTTTGCGTAATCTCTGTATAACTGACGTAATTGGGCTAAGAATTCTGGGTCATTTTTGTATGTTTCATAAGCCTCATTTAACTCGTTTACCGCGTTCATTACGATTTCTGGTACATATTGTCCACCGTACTCTCCAAATCTTCCTATTTTATTCATGTCTTCCTCCTGTTATCTGCATGATTTCTTTCATTTTTTTCAAATCTTTGTATCCATCCGTTTCGATTCCACTGGAAATGTCGATTCCGTATGGATGAACTTTTTCTGTGATTTCTTTTATATTTTTACTGTGAAGCCCGCCTGCAATGAAAAATGGTTTTCTGATCCCTTCTTTGGGAATCAGATCGTAATTCATTACTTTTCCGGTACCTCCATACATATCTTTTTCTTCTGTAAACGTATCCAGTAACAGTTTATCAACTGGAAGCTGTTGGGCTTCCTTAATGTCTTTTGCATCTTTTGATCTGACCGCTTTCCAGATTTCTTTGTTAATCTGATGTTTTAATTGTTCGATATAAATAATATCTTCATCACCATGTAACTGGATCACATCTAATGGAACTTCATCGGCGATCTCTGTAACTTTCTCAATTGTTTCATTGACGAATACTCCGACACTTAAGATATTTTGATCTAAGTTTTGATCAAGTTCTCTTGCCTGCTGGTCTGTGACATAGCGCTTGCTTTTTGAAAAGAAAATATATCCAATTGCATCTGGTTTTACTTCATTTGCATATGCGATATCTTCTTTTCTGCGCATGCCACACATCTTCACTTTCAGACTTTGTTCTTTGATCTGATTTTGTATCATAGGCAGCTCCGTAACTGTTTCATTGTTTCTTTGATGTTATCGGACCTCATAAATGTTTCTCCGATCAAAACTGCATCGGCTCCTTGCTCTTTGACATTTTTCATATCATTTTCATCCTTCATTCCACTTTCGGAAATTAATACTGCTTCGTATGGAATAAGTGGAGCAAGTTTACTTGTTGTATTTAGATCAACATCAAATGTTTTTAAATTTCGATTATTGATTCCAATAATGCCGCATCCACATGCAACGACTTTCTTTAATTCTTCTTCGTTATGAACTTCTACCAGACAATCAAGTCCTAAGCTTTTTGCCAGATCATAAAATTCCTTTATCTTTTCTTCAGAAAGAATTGCTGCGATCAGAAGAATTGCATCGGCTCCTAAGACTTTTGCTTCATAAATCTGATATTCATCGAAAATAAAATCTTTCCTTAACATTGGAATATCTACTTTGGCTCTGATATCCGCAAAATATTTGCTGCCACCTTTAAAATAATGTTCTTCTGTCAAGCAGGAAATAGCTGCTGCCCCTGCATCTTCATAGGCAATGGCTGTCTCCACTGGGCGAAAATCCTCTGCGATCACACCTTTGGATGGAGACGCTTTTTTAACTTCTGAGATCACGGACAATCCAGATTTCTTTAAGGCCTCTTTAAATCCATGATTTTTATTCTTGGAATTTAATGCCATCTCTTTCATATCCTGTAGCTCTATATTATCTTTTTCTCTTTGTAATTGTTCTTTTCTTTTTTCTACGATATCATCTAAGATCATGTTCCACCTCATTTATTTTACATTTGTGTATGCAATAAACTGTTCTAATTTTTCATTTGCCTTTCCAGAATCAATCATCTCGGCTGCCAGTTTCACTCCATCTTTGATCGTTTCTGCTTTTCCGATCGTATAAAGGGCTGCTCCTGCATTTAATAAAACGATGTCTCGTTTTGCTCCCTGTTCTTTTCCAGTTAAGATATCTTTTGTAATGACCGCATTTTCATCTGCTGTTCCACCAACGATACCTTCTTTCTTGGCAAGTGTTAATCCTAATTCTTTTGGATCGATCGTATATTCTTTGATCTCATCTCCATTGATCTCGCAAACACTTGTTGTGGATGAGATTGAGATTTCATCTAGTCCGTCGTCTCCATATACGATCAGGGCTCTTTTAACCCCAAGATTCTTCATAACATCTGCCATCGGACGAACCAGCTCTTTTTCATAAACACCGAGAACGATATAGTTTGTCATTGCTGGGTTTGCTAAAGGTCCTAAGATATTAAATACAGACCTTACCCCCAGCTGTGCTCTGACTGGTCCTGCATATTTCATGGATCCGTGATGTATCTGTGCAAATAAGAAAGCTACTCCGACTTCATCCAAACATTTTTTGCTTTCTTCTGGTGTTAATCCGATTTTTGCTCCTAATGCCTCTAAGACATCGGCTGCACCACTCTTTGAAGATACACTTCTATTTCCATGTTTTGCAACTTTTGCTCCTGCTGCTGCAATGACAAATGCAGATGTTGTGGAAATATTAAAGCTGTTTGCAAGATCTCCTCCAGTTCCTACGATATCAATCGCTTCTGTTTCTTCTGGTACGATCGCTGCTTTCGCTCTCATAACTTTGGCAAATGCTGTAATTTCTTCTGGTGTTTCATGATTCATACGAAGACCCGTCAGGAAACTTCCCATCTGGGCATCCGTCGCATTTCCAGACATGATGCAGTCCATGGCCTTATAAGCTTCTTCTTCTGTTAAATGATTTCCTTCCACGATCTTTGCTAAAAATGGTTTTAATGTTTCCTGATTGACTGCACTCATAGTTTCCTCCTTTGTAGAATCTCCAAGTCTGATTCCTGCGATGTCTGTTAAAAAGTTTTCTAAAATCTTCATTCCCATTTCAGTTAAGATAGATTCTGGATGAAACTGAATTCCATAAACTGGATATTCTTTATGACATACTGCCATGATCTGTCCTTTTTCATCTCTTCCGATAACTTTTAAATCTTCTGGAAATGTCTCATCGTCAATGATCAATGAATGATATCTTGCTGCATATATTTTATCTTCTAATCCTTCAAATAAAGGATTCTTGTTATTGATTGTGATCTCACTCATTTTGCCATGCATCAATTCTTTTGCTGGAACGACTTTTCCGCCGTATACTTCTCCGATTGCCTGATGTCCTAAGCAGATCCCTAAGATGGGTATATCTTTTCCAAATGTTTTGATCACATCTTTGGAAATTCCTGCGCTGTCTGGGTATCCAGGTCCTGGTGAAATAACAAGTGCTTCTAGATTTTGTAAGTTTCTGATCTCATCAATTGTTATTTCATCGTTTCTTACAACCTGAATCTGTGGATACAAAGATCCAATGTACTGATATACGTTATAGGTAAATGAATCGTAATTATCTATCATTAAAATCATAACCTTGCTGCCTCCTTCACTGCATTTACAACGGCTAATGCTTTGTTCTTTGTCTCCATAAATTCTTTCTCTGGAACAGAGTCATTGACGATTCCTGCTCCTGCCTGCACATATCCTTTTTCATCTTTAAATACGACGGTCCGGATTGCAATACAAGTATCAATATTTCCATCAAATCCAAGATATCCAACGGTTCCACCGTAAACACCTCGTTTTTTATTTTCCAACTCATCTATGATCTCCATAGCCCTTACCTTTGGTGCTCCAGATAATGTTCCTGCCGGAAGGACACTCATCAGTGCGTTGATCGGATTTTCATCATCTCTCAATTCTCCCTGTACATCACTAACTAAATGTGTAACTTTGGAATATTTTTCAACGGTCATAAAGTTTTTTACTTCTACAGTTCCAAACTTACTGACTTTTCCGACATCATTTCTTCCAAGATCGACTAACATCGTATGTTCTGCTCTTTCCTTTGGATCATTGACTAACTGTCTTACCAACATATCGTCTTCTTCTTTTGTCTTTCCTCTTGGAACCGTTCCTGCAATCGGTTTGGTTGCTACAATTCCATTTAATACACTGACTAACTTCTCTGGTGAAGCTCCAACCACCTGATAGTCAATGAAATCAAAGAAGTAAAGGTATGGAGATGGGTTTAATGTTCTTAAGCATCGATAGACATCAAATGGATCAACATCTGTCTCTACCTCAAATCTCTGGGATAAGACCACCTGGAAAATGTCACCGTCTTTGATATATTCTTTAGCTTTCTTTACGTTCGCTTCATATTGTTCTTTTGTAAGATTCGATGTTACTTCTATCTTCACAGGTGTAAATCTATCTTTGGAAAGTGATACCGGACGTTCCATCTTGTGAAGGATCAATTCTGCTTTATCTTCTAATTCTTCATATTTTTGTTTAATATTATCACCTTTGTGGATATTCTGGATGATCACAGCTTTGTTTGCCAAATGATCGAATGCGATGATCTCATCGTACATGCATAAGTGGCATTCTGGCATCTTCAGATCATTCTCTGGTACATTTGTTAATTTCTTTTCCACCTGACGGATCATGTCATATCCAAAATATCCGATCAATCCTCCAGTTAATTTTGGATAATCTTCCATAACTGGAGATTTATATTTCTTGATCAGATCACTTAGATAGCTCATCTTAAATTCTTCTTCCTGCTTTACTCCATCGACTTCTAATTCTTTTCCTGAAATCTTGATCTCTGACTTAGGATTGATCCCGATAAAGGAATATCTTCCCCACTGGTCTTTATTTTCCACACTCTCAAGCATGAAACATGGCGTTCCTTCTTTTCTCAGTGCCTGGAACATACGGATCGGTGTCATATAATCTGCCAGTACTTCGTAAAATACAGGTACCATCTGATATTCTTTTAATAGTTCTTCAACTTTGTTTAATGTCGGATATAACATATCTGCCTCCTGATCAAAATTTATCGCCGTGGTTTCATTTTTCATAGTTTATATATCTGTATACTATGATTTATAGATAGGGCCGTTTTGCATAAGCAGTACCTTTTATTTATGAAATAAAAAAGGCCCATCGTTCCTACTACTAGGGACGATAGACCGTGGTGCCACCCATATTCAAGAAATATCTCCTCTTCTTGTTAAAATATCTTAGAAAATATCTCTCCTCACTTAAGATACTCCGCTTTGTTCGATAATAAAAAGCTTTTATATCTCGTTCCCGTAACGTGGGATAACGGCGACAGTTACTAAGTTTCATAAACAGTTCTCTGTGCTCCTCACAAATCCATTCGCTTATCACATATCTATGACCTTCCAGCAACCGGTCACTCTCTGTAAGACTGTTTGATGAGCTACTTACTTTTGTTCATCGGATTTATCACTTTAACTTGTTAAATATTTGTTTATATTATATGAGTCGATTTTTTATTTGTCAAGAATTTTCTGATTATAATTTTTGATTTGTTGAAAATTCGCATATTTTATTTTTCTATTTTAACATTTTATAAATCTCTTCTTTATCAGCTTCTGGATGCTCTTTGATTGCTTTTTTAATTCTTCATTCTATGAAAACTTAGCAATTAATCCCTCATATACCATAAACTGTTCCATAGATGAAAATTTCACATGATCTACTATAAATTTAGATTCATACCAATTGCTTAACTGACTTCTCCTCATCTGGATTATGAAAACATATAATCTCCATTATATTTCTCCAACTTTCTGAACCGCTAAATCCAAATCCAGATCATGCCATCCGTAATATGATTTTTTTAGAAAATCTACATTAATTTTCTGATTTACTTCTGCACTTGGTATATTGTAATACCATTGATAATATGCATAGAATTCTCCAATCCAATTTGGTATAAAACCTTCCATTGCTTTTCCTTGCTTCAAAGAATAATGCTCTGTTTCTTTAAAATATTCCCATAATTCTTTGGCATCCATTGTATTTACATAGGCTTTTGCTTGATCTATGCTTTGTCTTGTTTTACTTGTCATATATGCGTTGATAAAGTCTTCTGTATCCTTATCTGGATAAGTATTTGCTACATAATCAAACAATTTTCCTTGATTTTCTACTACGTCTCCTAGATAGACATCTGAATATGCTCTCATCATTCTCACCTCTTACAACAGGGTACTAAATACTTTTGTTACTTCGTTTGCATCTGAATTGATCAGATTTCTCATATTCTTTCTGGCTGTTACATCTCAATCATTGTAGCGTTCATTAAAGAATCCCAAATTTCCTCTCTGGTCTTCTCTGGATTTTCCTTTACGATATCATAGATTTTCTCAATCACATCTGCATCTTCTAACAAATCATCTGCTATCTTCGCTATAGAATCGCCATTTTCAATCTTTTTCTTTACCATCGTTATTAATTTTAAAATTTCTCCCTGTTTTCTTCCTTCTTTTCTTCCTTCTTCTCTTCCTTCTCGTCTCCCACGATTTTCCGCGCTTCGCAACTGGCTTTCCTTATCCCTGATTGCCATTTGTTCTCTCAGATATAAATATCTTTCACTCTCATCTCGACTCATCTTAATCATTTCATCCCTCACCTTTTCCATGTAATGATTTCCTTCAGATTCTTCTCTGACTTCTTCCCAAGTACTGGCTGAAATTAATTTTGCCCATCGATATAATTCTTGCTTCCTTGCCTTTCCTTTTGTACTTCTTATTTTACTTAATTCTATCACATGGAATTGAAATTTACTACTATACAATTCACCTGTTTTATCATCTTGCAGTAAAATTCTATGATAAAATCCGGGACTTTTCAAATAATTAAAATCAAGAATTCCTACATGAATACATGGTGGAAGTTCATAATATAACTCCCCTTTTTTCAATCCTTCTGTAAACATTCTGCAATTATAAAATAAGCTTCGCTCTGCCCAATCTTCCTGATATGTATTTTGCATTTCAATGTTAATCTTTTTGCCACCGTTTAATACCATCTTTACATCTAAGATTCCCTCTTTTTCCTCTTTAACTTCACCTTCCACAAATGGATCTGCAACTTCTAACGTTTCAATATCTGTTTCTTTCAAATGCAATAATGCCATTAAAAATCCTTTTACAATTTCTTCATTTTTAAATATTTTTTGAAAGGCATAATTATTTGTTAAACGTATATTTAATTCCTCATTGCTAGCTGCTCTTTTTCTTAACTCTTCGTCATTAAAGCTTCCCTCGTTATTATTCATATTTTCTCCTTATATTACAATTTATGTAAATTCATGTTATGTAAGTATTTTACCAAATCTTTATTGATTGTCAATTGCTTTTTGTAAAAAATTGTAATATTCGGTTATATAAAAAGACAGGAGCCAAATAAACTCCTGTCCTAACACACATCATTATATCCTACGCACTTTTATTTTTCCAGTTCTTCCGTCTCAATAATAAACTTCACACTACCCTTCGTTCCACTAGCCTTCTTCGTAAATGTCTGATAGTTTTCTCCTTCATCCATCACTGCATCAGCTCTGTCTAAGATATCTTTTGCATCATCATTGATCGTATTGACAAGTTTCTCAATACCGTCTTTTCTAAAGGTTAACATTCCTTTGTTCAATGTAACAGCTCCATTTTTCAGAGTTGCGATTCCTGTTGTCATCTGTCCCATTCCATTATCCAGTGTTTTTGCACCTTTGCTTAACTTCTTCGCTCCATTTGCTGCTGTTTTTGTTCCACTGTTTAATGTTTTGGCTCCTTCATCCAACTTCTTGATGGAAGATGCCAGTGTCTTAGATGATGTCTTTAACTGCCCAGTTCCTTCTGCGATCTGTTTTAATGCAGCTTCTAACTGTGCTGTAGATGTCTTTGTCTTTGTTAGCAGATTCTGAATCTGGGTTAAACATCCTGATACGATCTGAAGGTCTGTCTGTGTTTCTTGCAAGCTTGTTCCGATAGATCCTGCGTAGTTTCCTAAATTCTTTGCCTGACCTCCTACGGATTGTGCATAACCGCCTAAGTTTTCTGCATCTGTCTTTAAAGAACCTGCAATCGTTGTAAGCTGTGCTTTCTGCTCATCTGTAAGAGAACTATCATTATTCTTGATAAATTCTCCAATTGCTCCTGCCTGATCTCCAACATCTGTTGCTGATGCTCCAATAGACTCTGCTAATGCACCTAATGTCTTCGCTGACACACCAACACTTTCTGTCTGTGTCTTAATATTCATTAATTCTTTTGTGATTCCTGTCTGTGCACTCTGTAAGTTAGACTGTAATTTTGCCTGATTACTTTCGCTTGGTGTACTATTCTGCAGTTCTTTGAGAATCTGTCTCACTCCATTATCTAACTTCTCTGTAGATGATGGTAAAGCACTTGTTCCTTTCGCTAACTGACTAGTTCCTTTCTTTAACGTTGTAGATCCATTGACCAGTTTGTCAAGTCCTGTTGCTAACTGTTTGGAACTGACTGCGATCTGTTTTGTTCCTGATTTTAATTTTCCAGAGGCTGTGACTAATTTTTCAATTCCCTTTACTAAATCTCCAGAACCATCACATAACTTATCTGTCGCATTTTCAAGGTCCTTTAAGGAATCTGTTAATTCACTTAAATCTCCTGCATCATCTAAACCGAACTCTGATAATGTATCGGAATTCGCAACTGTCGCTGTGACTGTCATCTGGAAGTCTTCTACATCAGCTGTGATCTCGAAATCTTCTGGAATATCGAAGTTTGACCCAATACTTGTATTCTTAAGGTTTAAGCTGTCTGCTAATCCTGGCATTGCAACTCCAATAACGATATGTTTGTTACCATCGGAGATAACTTTTCCGTTTGTTGCTTTGACATTAGAGAAGTTATCTGTATTTAAGATCGCTGCTGTGATCATTGTAAATGGTGTATAGACTGTTGTCTGTTTTCCATTGATCGTTTTGGTTACGGCGGAATGATTTTCATATTCATAACGAATCTTTACTTTTCCTGATTTACCAACCAGTTTCTTTGGTGAAATTTCTTTTCCATCCAGATAGTATGTGACTTTCATGGATACTGGCAGATTTTTGTCACTTGTTCCCTGATAGTAAATATCTTTTCCATTGGCATTCCATGTAATACTGTCCTTTTTGCCTCGTTTGTATGTCTCATTTCCTTTAACATTCTCAACGTCTGTCAGGTCCGTAGCATCTTTGATCTTTGCTTCACCTGAGAAATTCTTTAACCAGTCACTGACAATAACTGTTTTCTCTTCTCCATTCGCATCCGTTTTTACGTATACGGTTTCTTCTTTATCTGCAGTGGACTCGCTGGCTGCTACCGGTACTGCTGCCGGAATTGTAAGAGCTGCAGCGAGAAACATTGCTAATGCTTTCGATAATCTTCTTTTTCTCATAACAATCGCTCTCCTATTCTAAATGACCCATCTTGAGGGTTGTTTTACAGATCAATTTATCAAATATCATAAACATTGCCGGCAGAATAAAGATTACGGCAACGGTACTGATCACAGCTCCTCGTGCAAGTAAGGTACAGATTGCACTGATCATATCAATATTTGAGTAAATCGCAATACCGATCGTTGCTGCGAAGAAACTTAATCCACTTGTAATGATAGACTGCATGGATGTTTCATGTGCAATACGGATCGCTTCCATTTTCTTCTTGCCATTTATACGCTCTTTCTGATAACGGCTTGTCATCAGGATCGCATAGTCAACGGTTGCACCTAACTGAATCGTTCCGATAACGATACTTGCAACAAACGGCAGCGATAATCCTGTGTAATATGGAACTGCCATATTGACACAGATCGCAAATTCGATCACGGCTACCAGGATCACCGGTAAGGAAATAGATTTAAATACAATTAAAATGATCACAAAGATTGCCGCGATCGACGCGATATTTACATTTCTAAGGTCAACATTGGTTACTGTCTCCAAGTCATTCATCAATGGTGCTTCTCCAATGACCATAGAACCTGGACTGTATTTCTTCACAATGTTGTTGATCTCGTTAATCTGTTTATTTACTTTCTCGGTTGCTGATTTGTAATTTGAACAGATAAACTGCATCTCATACTCATCACTTTGCAACATCTCTTTCATGGAAGAAGGAATCATATCAGATGGAATACTAGAACCGATCACGGAGTTCATTCCGAGACACCATTCAACTCCATCGACTTTATCGATCTCTTTCTGCATGTTACTTAATTCCTTTTGACTCATGCCATTCTTGATCATGACCATATGGATGTTACTCATTCCAAATTCATCACTTAATTTCTTATTCGCCACATTACTCGGTAAGCTTTGTGGGAGTGATTTATCAATATTATAGTAAATCTCTGTGTGATTATTTCCATAAATTGCCGGGAACAGCAAAATTAAAAATACTACAATCGTTGTTTTATAATGTTTTGTGATAAAGTGTGATGCATTCGTAAGATCTGGCATCAGTGAACGATGGTGTGTCTTCTCAATTAATTTATCACAGATCAGGATCAATGATGGCAAAACTGTTACACAACAGATAACCCCGATAATAACACCTTTCGCCATAACGATACCTAAGTTAGCTCCTAATGCAAATGTCATAAAGCACAGTGCTGCGAATCCAGCAACCGTTGTAACGGAACTTCCTGTGATGGACTTAAATGTATTCGAAATCGCATGTGCCATCGCACGTTCTTTGTCACCTTCAAATCTGATCTTATTACTCTCATAACTATGCAGAAGGAAAATCGAATAATCCATCGTAACTCCTAACTGCAAGATTGCAGTCAATGCCATTGTAAGATAGGACACATCGCTTAAGAAAATATTCGTTCCCAGGTTATAAAGAATTGCCATTCCGATACTTAACAGGAATAAAAAGGCAACGGCAAAGGATTCCATTGTGGCAAATAATACGATCAAAGAAAGTACTGCCGCGATCGTTACGTAGATAGGAATCTCCTGCATGACCAGGTTCTTAATATCGGTAACTACCCCTGACATACCACTGATAAAACACTGTTTTCCAACAATCTTACGCATCTGTGTGACTGCTTCCATCGTGTTATCAGATGATGTCGTTTCTTTAAACATTGCGATCATCATTGTTGCGTTCTTATTAAAGAAAACTTTCCTTACTTTCTCAGGAAGCATCTCTTTGGGAACGCTTAGATCAGCGATGTCATCATACCAGATGATCTTATCAACGTGATTGACTTTCTCTAGTTTCTGTTTTAATTTCTGTACGTCATGAAGATTCATATCTTCGACAATGATCATCGAATAGGCTCCGGCTCCAAACTGATCTACCATGATATCCTGCCCCTTCACCGTCTCCAAAGAGTCTGGAAGGTAACTTAAGATGTCATAATTGATCCTTGTCTTCACGATTCCAATGGTTGATGGAATCAATAAAATGAAAGCCAGGAAGACGATGAATTTTCGATGATGTACTAATTTCTTTGCAAATTGTATCATAGCATCCTCCCATTTACATTTATGACGAATAGTCATTTTTTAATCTATATAATGGTATACACCAAAAATGACCAAAAGTCAATAAACTTCTTAAAAGTTTTTGACTTTTGGTCATTTTTTCGTTATACTAAAGAAGATGAAAGGAGAAATTACTATGAAAAAGGTCGAATTAAATAAGAAAAAGAAACAAGATGCCCTTTTGAATACGGCATACCAACTGTTTACAGAAAAGGGATTCCAGAAGACCTCCATCTCCGATATCGTAAATGAAGCTGGCGTTGCTAAGGGTACTTTTTATTTGTATTTTAAAGATAAATTAGACATCCGATATAAATTGATTGCCAAAAAATCTGCAGAAGTATTTAAACACGCCTATCAGGAACTTCAAAAACAATCCATTGATCATTTTGAAGACCAACTGATCTTTATTGTTGACCAAGTCATCGGAGCATTAAATGCTAATCCGACTCTGTTAAAACTGATCTCAAAGCATCTAAGCTGGGGAATGTTTAAAAATTCCTTGGTGGAACCGATCGATGATGCCCAGAGAAATATTTATGATATCTATATGGATCTTTTGAATAATTCTGGTCATGAATTTGATCATCCGGAAGTTATGATCTATATGATTATCGAGATGGTCGCTGGATCTTGCTATAATGTTATTTTGACTGGGGAGCCTGTTTCGGTTGATGAATTGAAGCCTTATTTGTATCAGTCAATTCGGTTGATCATACGGAATCATATATTGTGATTTGTAGTTTGATGACGGAAATTATTGGTGGAATATTATAAAAAGAAATCATGTGTCCGTACGGTTGCCAACACATGATTTCTTTTTATAATATTCAAATAATTTACGTTATTCAAACCACTACACTGTGTGTATGTTTAACGGTATTGGCTAATCATTTTTGTATTCGCTAACAGAAGATTATCTTTCACTTTCATCCCTGCTCATCTTAATCATCTCATCCCTCGCCTTTTCCATGTAATGATTTCCTTTTGTTGTTTCTATTTTACTTAATTCTATCACATGGAATTGAAATTTACTACTATAGTAGTCCTCCATACACACCCTCTTGAATTTTTCAATCTTAAATTGTCCACACTCTAGACTTCTGGTATATGATAAAAAATAAATAAACGATCGGAAGAGCAGCATTAGAATTTTGCCACGTTTTTTGCGGATTCGCAGCCGGCTTGGTGCGTTGTTTGAGCCTCAAAGAGTTTCTGTTTTGAATACCCTTGAAGGCGAGTTACGCAAGGAAAGCCGGCGGATCAGCGATCTGTAAAAAACGTGAGGAAAATTCTCTAGCTGCTCTTCCGATCGTTTATTTATTTTTTATCATATACTCAAAATCTACAGTTGGCCAACTACAATTAAAATTTAATACACTCTGATTACTGTAGAAATCTCACGAGTATGTTCCATTCCCTTAATCTCAACCAAAGCATCTGCAAAGTTCTGCTCCAGTACAAGATCCGTGATAACAACTAATTCTGCCATATCATTAACCTTGTTCTTCTGAATCACCTGTGCGATACTTACTTGATTCTTTCCTAATGTATCTGCGATTCGAGCAAGAACTCCTGGTTTGTCATCAACTAACAATCTCATGAAATATTTGCTTTCAATCTCTGTGATCTTCTTGATTGGAAGGTCTTTGTAGCATGTACAATGGATTCTTCCTGTGCAATAGAACTGAATATTACGTGCGACATCAATGATATCTCCCATAACTGCACTTGCTGTTGGGAATTCTCCTGCTCCTCTTCCATAGAACATTGCATCGTCAACTGCATCTCCATGTACAAAAACTGCGTTAAATGAATCATTGACAGTTGCCAATGGATGATCACTTGGAATCAGCATTGGATGAACACGTACTTCAATTCCAGATTCTGTGTTCTTTGCTACCCCTAACAATTTGATCGTACATCCCATTGCTTCTGCATATTTGATATCTTTTGCTGTGATATTTGTGATTCCTTCTGTGTATACATCATCAAATGTGACTCTAGAGTTAAACGCAATGGATGCCATGATCGCCATCTTACGTCCTGCATCATATCCTTCGATATCAGCTGTTGGATCTGCTTCTGCATATCCTAATTCTGTTGCGAGTGCCAAAGCTTCATCAAATTCCATTCCTTCGTGTGTCATCTTTGTCAGAATGAAGTTTGTTGTTCCATTGACAATACCCATTGCTTCTGAAATATAGTTTCCTGCCAGACACTGTTTTAATGGACGGATAATTGGAATTCCACCTGCAACAGATGCTTCAAATAATAAGTCACATCCATTATGGGAAGCGATATCTAATAATTCACCACCATGCACTGCCATTAAGTCTTTGTTCGCTGTGACAACATTCTTACCTGCCTGAAGAGCTTCTGTAATATAAGTACGGGCGGGTTCGATTCCCCCCATAACTTCCACTACGATCTGAATCTCATCATCTGTGATAATATCTTCCCACTGGTCAGTTAATACAGAAGGGTCAATTCCTTCTCTCTTCTTGTTCTTGTCTCTAACTAGAACTTTGCTGACAGTCAGACCTGCACCAACTTTGTGAGGTAATTCTTCTCTCTGGCGTTCGATCAGTTTGTATACTCCTGTTCCGACAGTTCCAGAACCAAGGAGGGCTACTTTGATGTTCTTTAACTCTTCCATGATACACTTCCTTTTCTGTTTTTGTTTATCTTTGCTTTTATCGAAATGTGATTTTTTGATCTAATAAATTCGTATAAGTAGTTTTTAGTATATCATATTTTTTTTGATTATCCTATATTTTTTTAATTTCTAGTTAGGAAAAACTATTATGTATAGTTCCAATATTACACCAAACAATACTTCTATTAACTATTTTTCTCATTTCTGTTGACATCAATATTTAAAAGTATTATATTTAAAACATAAACAATTAAGCAATCATTTAATCTTAAAAAAAGGAGATTTCTATGGATAAAACGGAGAAATATAACATTGCTTCTATGGATATTCATGGTCATGGATGTGATGTTACAGAATTAAAACATGTTCTTCCACCAGAAGAATTTGCCATTGAAACTGCCAGTTTATTTGGTCTGTTAAGTGACAGTACCAGACTTCGTATTTTGTATCTTTTATACCACCGTGAAGTCTGTGTTAGAAATATCGCAGAAGCGATTGAGATGAGCCCACCAGCAGTGTCTCATCATCTTCGCTCTTTGAAGCAATTAGGTGTGATCACAAGCAGACGAATTGGGAAAGAAGTTCATTATACGATCGCAGACACTGCTGACGGAGAGCTTGTATCTGATCTGTTAAAGACTGTATTTGAAAGGAGGGGTATTTATGAAGAAGACTTATGAGTTTGAGAATCTTGGCTGTGCTCATTGTGCAGGTAAAATGGAAGAAAAAATCGGGAAACTTCCTGATGTTGAAAGTGTAAATCTTTCATTTCCTATGAAAAAAATGTATGTTGAAACTTCTCGTGAAGATCTGCTTCCTGAGATTCAAAAGATTTGTACGGATATTGAACCGGATGTTATTGTGACGGAAGTTACGAAAAAATCATCTAAACGGAGAAAACATGTAGAAGAAGATTCTCATGAAAGTCATGAACATCATCACCATCACGATGAACACTGTGACTGTGGATGTGATCACAACCATAATGAACATGAGCACCTCGAACATCATCACCATCATGATGACCACTGCGACTGCGGGTGTGAACACGATCATGAAGAACATGAACACCACAAACATCATCACCATCATGATGACCACTGCGATTGTGGCTGCTGTGATGATGACGATGATGAATCAATTGCAGCTGCTGCAAATCGTGAAGGAAATGGTCAGGCAACCGTATTTATTGTCGAGAAATTAGGCTGTGCTCATTGTGCAGGTAAAATGGAAGAACAGATTTCTCATCTTCCCGGTGTTGAAGCCGTCAATCTGACATTTGCAACAAAACAGTTACGTGTATGGTCTGATGATGCCAAAACATTATTGCCTCAGATTCAAGATATTTGTACTTCTATCGAACCAGATGTCAAAGTCGTTGTCCGTGAAAATACTGTCCGTGCACAAAAAGAAGCGAAAAAAGCCAAAGAGAATTCTGAAGATAACAGAGAATTCTGGGAACTTGGTGTTGGTATCGTTTTATTTATTGCCGGAAAAGCATTGGAATCTTCCAAGCCTGTATACAGTATGGTATGTTTTATCCTTGCATATTTAATCTTAGGAATTAAGATCGTATGGACCGCTCTTAAAAATATCTCTAAAGGTCAGTTTTTTGATGAAAACTTCTTAATGAGTATCGCAACGATCGGTGCTTTCGGCGTCGGAGAATTTGCGGAAGCGGTCGGTGTTATGATGTTTTATCGTATTGGTGAATTATTTGAAGAAAAAGCTGTGGAACGAAGCCGTTCCCAGATCATGGATGTCATTGATATGCGACCTGAAGTTGTCAACCTTGTTGATGATCATGGAGATGTCACTGTAATTGATGCCGAAGAAGCTGAAATCGGAGATATCTTATTAGTACGTCCTGGTGACCGTATTCCATTAGATGGTATCATCACAGATGGGGAAACGATGATCGATACTTCTCCTGTTACCGGAGAACCTATTCCTGTTTCTGCCTCTGTCGGAACAGATGTAACTTCTGGATGTTTAAATACTTCTGGTGTTATCAAGATCAAGGTAGAAAAAGTACTGGAAGAATCTATGGTCACAAGAATCATGGATTCCGTAGAAAATGCAGCCGCAAGCAAACCAAAGATGGATCGTTTTATCACACGTTTTTCTCGTGTATATACTCCATTTGTCGTACTTCTTGCCCTTGCAACTGTGATCATTCCTTCTTTAGTGACAGGAAACTGGACACACTGGATATACACAGCTTTAACTTTCCTTGTAATCAGCTGTCCTTGTGCCCTTGTATTAAGTGTACCTCTTGCATTCTTCTCTGGAATCGGGGCTGGATCTAAGATCGGTATCTTATTTAAAGGCGGGGCTGCACTTGAAACATTAAAAGATATTACTTCTGTTGTCATGGATAAGACTGGAACGATCACAAAAGGAAACTTCAAAGTTCAGGATGTGATCCCTCTCGGAAATGCAACCAGACATGAAATATTATCACTTGCTGCTTCCTGCGAAGAATCTTCTACTCATCCAATCGGAAAGAGTATCATGGAAGCTACCAAAGATGAAAATGTAACTTATAAAACACCTGAAAACGCAAAAGAAATCGCTGGACATGGTTCTGTTATCACAATTGATAACTCAGAAATCTTAGCTGGCAATAAAAAATTGATGGCTCAGTATCATGTAACTGGAGACTATCCAAAAACAACTTCTTATGGAACTGAAGTTTTTCTTGCAAAAGATGGTGTGTTAATTGGTGCAATCGTTATTGCAGATACATTAAAAGACGATGCGAAATCCGCCATTGCTTCCTTAAAAGCACAGAATCTTCACACGGTTATGTTAACTGGAGATTCCGAAACAACTGCAAATGCGATTGCAAAAGAAACTGGAATTGACGAAGTTTACTCAAGACTTCTTCCTGATGAAAAACTTGCCAAACTTCAGGAACAGAGAAGCAAACATGGAGCTGTTATGTTTGTTGGTGACGGTATCAACGATGCCCCTGTATTAGCTGGTGCTGATTGCGGTGCTGCCATGGGAAGCGGTGCTGATGCTGCAATCGAAGCAGCAGATGTTGTATTCATGACCTCAAACGTTGAAGCAATTCCACAGGCAATCTCTATCGGCAAAAAAGCTTGTAAGATTGCTTGGCAGAATGTTGTATTTGCATTGGCGATCAAGGCATTAGTAATGATCCTTGGACTGCTTGGATTCGCAAATATGTGGATGGCTGTGTTCGCAGATAGCGGAGTTGCAATGCTATGCGTAATAAACTCTATACGTGCAATGAAATTGTGATTTGTAGTTTGAAGACAGAAATTATTGGTGGAATATTATAAAAAGAGATCATGTGCCTGCAACCCACTCGCGTTCGGACTCCCACGTAGCTGTACTAAGCTCCTGAATGGTCTAACGACCATCCACTCGCTAAGTGCAGACGTGTCCGTACGGTTGCTGACACATGATCTCTTTTTATAATATTCAAATAATTTACGTGATTCAAACCACTACACGGTGTGTATGTTATACGATACTGGTTAATAATTTTTGTGTTTATTAACAGACGGTAAAAGGACTTCTACAACAACGATTTGTTGGAATGTTTATGAAGCATAATAACATTACCTTCTGTCTAAAAATCCCTATTTTGCAATCAATGCTGTCCTCCATACACACCCACTTAAGTTTTCCAATCTTGTAATTGTCCACACTTTAGACTTCTGGTATATGA
>OOCY01000541.1_pt1 | contig 29615 bp, 19 predicted proteins | sample 1671291 | NCBI WGS metagenome assembly OOCY01 (sample SAMN06348141, study PRJEB24527) | human gut metagenome | biome: human gut; feature: ankylosing spondylitis patient; material: feces | host: Homo sapiens | place: China | collected 2015-10 | reverse complement strand
TGGATACAGTTCCGGAAGCGGACAACTCCCCATATTCTCTTCCACGGGACAACTCCAACAATTCGCCTTCTTCCCGGGTATAAACCTCGACTATAAAATCGGACCGATGTTTCTGGGCGGCATACAATTGGAACAACCACTCTATATGGGCGGAAAGATTCAAGCAGCCTACCGGATGTCTGTATTGGGAAACGAAATGGCACAAATCAATGAAACACTGACGGCCACCCAAGTCATCGTGAAAACAGATGATGCCTACGCCTCGATGGTAAAAGCACAAGAGATGAAAAAAGTGGCAGAAAAATACCAAACCGTCCTCACAGAACTTTTGAACAATGTAGAAAGTGCACACCGTCACGGCCTGAAGCCGCGTAACGACGTACTCAAAGTCCAAGTCAAACTCAATGAAAGTGAACTTGCCGTCCGCAAAGCCGATAACGCCCTCCGGCTGGCTACCATGAATCTCTGTCATCTGATAGGCAAACCGTTAGATACCCCCATCCGTATTTCAGAAGATTTCCCAGAAATTGAGCAACGAATGGAAATACAAATCTCCAACATCTCTGCACGCCCGGAATATGTACTACTCGACAAACAGGAAGACATGGCACGGCAACAAATCAAGCTGAACCGCAGCGAATTAATGCCCAAAGTCGGATTGCAAGGCGCATTCAACTACCTGCACGGCTTTGAACTAAACGACGAAACCTTCTTCAAAGACGGCAGTTTTTCCGTCTTGCTGAACGTGAGTCTCCCATTGTATCATTTCGGTGAACGTTCCAATAAAGTCCGGGCAGCCAAAGCCAAACTGGAACAAACCCGGCTGGAAAAAGAAAATCTGAACGAACAAATGCTTCTCGAACTGACGCAAGCAGCACACAACCTGGATGAAGCCAAAATGGAATGTCAAATTGCAGACCGCTCCTTGGAGCAGGCAGAAGAAAACCGGAAAGTAAGCCATAGCCAATATACCGTTGGATTGGAATCCCTATCCGACCATTTGGAGGCACAAGCCCTTTGGCAACAAGCATACGAGACCCAAGTAAACGCCCACTACCAACTATACCTGAGTTACGTCAAGTATAAGAAAGCAGCGGGTACATTATACCAACACTAATTCAATAAATTATGTACAAAACAGAAATTGGGACCAATGCCGGAAAAGTCTGGCGTATCCTGAAAGAAACGCGTGAAATCACCCTACAAGACCTGGCAGGGAAGTTAGAACTCAGTGTAGAAGACACGGCACTGGCCGTTGGTTGGCTGGCCCGTGAAAACAACATTTTCATTCAAAAAAAGGACTCTACATTCTGGGTGTCGGATGAAGAAGAAGACATTATGTTCAAATTCGGATAAATACCCGCCCCACCTTTAAACTAAAAAACGCCGATGCCATAAATACAAGCATCGGCGTTTTTGTCGAATCCCTGACAATACTAAAATATGTATATAAATCTACGTGCTGCAATATTTTTATCGTATCTTTGCAAACGGATAACCCTTATTATTTTATAACTAACATTTTCACTGATTTATGTTTAAGGAAAACAAAGGAGAAGTCCTGCATGGAATTTTACTTATTGTTTTATTTTCGTTTTCTGCCTTTTACATTGCAGAATTCGAGTTCGTCAAACAACTTTCCTTCAGCCCGCTGATTGTCGGTATCATCTTAGGCATGCTATATGCCAATAGCTTACGCAACAAACTGCCCGAGACATGGGTTTCGGGAATCAAGTTTTGTTCCAAACAAATCTTGCGCACAGGCGTAGTACTCTACGGCTTCAAACTGACTTTCCAACAGGTACTGGCCATAGGATTACCAGCCATTACGGCTGATTTGATTATCGTCGCCGGTACATTGGCCTTAGGAATATTAATGGGAAAATTACTCAAAGTGGACAGCCAGACAGCTTTAATGACTTCTACCGGTAGCGCCATCTGTGGGGCTGCAGCCGTACTGGGAGCCGAACCGGTTGTGCGCTGCGAAGCCCACAAGACTGCGGTCGCCGTATCCACCGTGGTGATATTCGGAACACTTTCCATGTTCCTCTATCCCATCATGTACCGTGCCGGATGGTTGGACGGCTTGAGCGACCAAGCCATAGCCGTATATATAGGTTCAACCCTGCACGAAGTAGCTCATGTAGTCGGAGCGGGTAACGCCATCGATGCTGCGGGAGGCAATGTGGCAGATGCCGCCACCATCGCCAAAATGATACGCGTCATGCTGTTGGCGCCTGTTTTGGTCATCATGAGTGTATGCCTCTCCGGAAAACAAAAAAATAAAGGCATAACCGGAAAGAGTAAAATCACAATACCTTGGTTCGCTTTTTATTTTTTGGTCGTCATCGGTATTAATTCCCTGTTACAATCTGCCACTTTCATTCCTCAGGAAACTTTGCAGGCAGGTATAGGGTTCATCAATAACGTGGACACGTTCTTACTTACCATGGCCATGACGGCGCTCGGTGCAGAAACTAGCATAGACAAATTCAAACAAGCCGGAGCCAAACCTTTCTATCTGGCCGGCATCCTCTATGTCTGGCTGGTATTCGGTGGATATGCCATTGTAAAATTGTTGTTCTGAAAAGAATTCGGACATCTGAAAATCCCCATGGTCCTAACCGGCCATGGGGATTTTCAGATATGTTCCGTCTCTTATTGGAAGAAAGGAAGCAGCAAATCGGGAATCTCTATTCCATGCTTTCGGATGTCTTCCAACTTCTCCTTGGCCTTATCAGTCAGGGCAAAATACATCTGGCGCTTGTCTTTCTCCCCCAAAGTTCGAACCAACAAGCCTTTTTCTTCTACCGAACGTATCATTTTGGAAGCATGTGAGGCCGTCAGTCCCGTACGTTCCACAACCACGCCTGCCATCACGGTTTCTTCCCCAATGCTACACAGGACCATCGCTTCATTCAATGATAAACCGTATGTTTCCGACAGACGGGTTTCCAACAAAGCAAGAGAACGATAAAGGTCCCTCATGACACAAATACATTTGATTTTCTCCATGGCAGCGCTAAATAAACAAGTTTACATTAGCCTCTTCGGCACGTCCCATATACGTAGCTACTCCGCCGATCGTCACATGGTCCAACAACTCTTCCTTTTTCACCCCCATCACATCCATCGACATTTGACAGGCTATGAATTCCACTCCGTTTTCAATGGCCTGCCGGCGTAATGACTCTAAAGAATCAATGCCTTTACGTTTCATGATATGACGCATCATCCGTGCTCCCATACCTCCCATATTCATTTTTGAAAGTTTCAGTTTCATGGAATCGGATGGGAACATCTTTCCAAACCAATCTTTCCTCACTTTTGGCTTTTCTGTCTTTTTAATGGCATTCAATCCCCAGAAAGTGAAAAAAATGGTCACTTTCTCTCCAGTAGCCGCAGCACCGTTAGCCAAAACAAAAGTGGCTAAAACCTTATCCAAATCATCACTGAACAGAATAAAAGTCTTACTTTTTGCCGTCGAGACCGGATGTGAAACCTCCATCGCACAAGGTGTCGCTTTCTCTACTCTGACTATGTATGTACCATTTTCGGTTTGAGCAGAAACAAAACGGTTTCCTGTCATCCGGCACCAGGCTTCGGCATCACGGGGAAAACCGGCATCCGTAGCACGTATCTCCAAACATTCACCAGATTGCAATTGCTCCATACTCGTTTTCAATTTCAGAATAGGACCGGGACATTGAATACCACAAGCATCTATTCGGACAATACGGGCAACCGGCACCTTTTCCTCCTGACTTACACAACACGTGTTACTCGATTTCCGAACACAAACGTCTTCAGGCGCACCAGGAATACAAACCGGAGTTACAGCCGCTTTATAGGTCTTAAGCCCTCCTATCAGATTCCTCACGTCATATCCATTTTCTTTTAGGATATTAGAGGCCAGATAACCACGCAAGCCCACGCCACAATACACCCACACAGATTTATCAAGAGGTAACTCTGCCAAACGTTCCCGCAACTCATCCAACGGTACATTCACCGCGCCGTCTATCCCTCCCAGTGCATATTCGTCGGGCGTACGCACGTCCACCAATGTCACGCGGTTCAAATCAGCCGTTTTTAAATCCCTCCAATAAAGCGGATTCATTTTCCCGTTCAATATGTTCCCGGCCACATAGCCTGATACCGCCACCGGATCCTTGGCTGATGAGAAAGGTGGAGCGTAAGCGTGCTCCAACTCCATCAAATCGTACACTGTACCTCCGCGCTTAATGACCATAGCGTATTCATCTATCCGCTTATCCACACCGTCATAACCGACGATTTGTGCTCCGTAAAGTTTGCCTCCATCGGGAGAAAACGTAATCTTTATAGCCATCTGCAAGGCACCGGGATAATATCCGGCATGAGAACCTGAATGTATCGTAGCCGAAAGATAAGGTATCCCAAACTGTATTAAACGTTTGGCCGGAAGACCTGTTGAAGCCACGGTCTGGTCGAACACCTTGGCAATGGCTGTTCCGACTGCCCCTTCGTATTTTACTTTATTGCCGAACACCATATTGTCGGCCACAATACGTGCCTGCCGGTTGGCAGGACCTGCCAAGAAATTCAGCCAAGGCTTACCTGTCAGCGGGTGAGGAAATTCTATCGCATCACCGACCGCATACACCGATTCATCCGATGTCTGCAAATACTCATTCACCCGGATACCTTTCATCTCTCCCAATTCCAATCCTGCAGCGGAGGCTAACGATGTCTCAGCACGTACCCCAATGGAAAGAATCACCAAATCCGTCTCTATAGTGATACCGGACTTGAACTTTACCGTCACTCCGGAAGCGGTTTCCTCAAAAGATTCCACCGCCTGTTCCAAATAAAGCTTCACCCCTTTCTGCAACAGATGTTCATGCACTAAAGCCGCCATAGAAAAATCTATAGGTCCCATGACCTGAGCTGCCATTTCCACCACAGCCACTTCTGCCCCTGTATGTTGCAAATTTTCAGCCATCTCCAAACCGATGAAACCGCCACCTACGATAAGTGCACGTCTGACCTGATGTTGTCGTACGTAGTCTTTTATACGGTCGGTGTCTTGTACATTACGCAACGTAAAGATTCCACGACTGTCGATACCTGTCAAAGGAAGACGTACCGGGGAGGCTCCGGGCGAAAGCAAGAGTTTGTCGTAAGTTTCCACATATTCCCGACCGTCAGATGTTCTTACCGTAACTTCTTTTCGACGTACATCTATTGCCGTCACCTCGGATACTGTACGGACATCCACACGGAAACGACGTGCAAAAGCCTCCGGAGTTTGCACGAAAAGCCGCTCTCTATCACGGATCACTCCACCTATATAATAAGGTAAACCGCAATTGGCGTACGATATATATTCTCCCTTTTCAAACAAAACTATTTCCGCTTTTTCCGTATTTCTACGAATCCGGGCTGCCGCAGTCGCACCACCAGCCACTCCTCCCACAATTACATACTTCATATTCTTCCTTCTTATTTTATATTATCATTATTTTCCAATAGAAACTTTTGCAAAGAACGCCTTTAATTTACAGCTAAACAAATTTCCAGCGGAAAACTTTCCAAGTTTAAGATTTTTTAGAAAACACGAACAAAAGCAATTCACTCCACCTCAAATTCCAGAATTTATCGTTATATTTGCAAATGAACCGCAAAACCATGGATATATGACAGACTTTGCCCCCTCCGTATTGCTGATTTATACAGGTGGAACTATCGGAATGATAGAAAACCCGGAAACAGGAGCATTGGAAAGCTTCAACTTCGACCACTTGCTGAACTTCGTTCCGGAGTTGAAACGTTTTAATTATCATATCAACACCTATTCTTTCGATCCCCCCATTGATTCTTCCGATATGGAACCTTACCATTGGGCAAGATTGGCACGAATTGTAGAACGGAATTACGAACAATACGATGGTTTTGTCATTCTACATGGAACTGACACCATGGCTTATACGGCTTCTGCATTGAGTTTTATGTTGGAAAACCTGTCTAAACCGGTTGTATTGACCGGTTCACAACTCCCGATGGGTATGTTGCGGACAGACGGCAAAGAAAACCTGATTACCGCCATAGAGATTGCTGCGGCCAAACATCCGGACGGTACGGCCATGGTGCCGGAAGTCTGTATCTACTTCGAAAGAGACTTGATGAGGGGCAACCGTACCACGAAAATCAATGCAGAGAAATTTAATGCTTTCAAGTCGTATAATTATCCGTGTCTGGGGCATAGTGCCATCGACATTAAAATCAAACCGGAACGCATACGCCGGCCTGACGCGTCACGCCCCCTGAAGGCACACTACCTGTTCGATACCAATGTAGTGGTTCTCACGCTTTTTCCGGGGATACAGGAAAGCATCATTACTTCTGTCTTCAACATTAAAGGATTGAAAGCCGTAGTTATGAAAACCTTCGGCTCGGGCAACGCCCCACAGAAACCCTGGTTTATCAAACTCATCAAAGAGGCTGCAGAACGTAACATCATTATTATCAACATCACCCAATGCCAGTCGGGAAGTGTAGAAATGGAACGTTATGAAACAGGCCGTCAGTTACTGGAAGCCGGAGTGATCAGCGGATATGACAGCACTCCGGAGTGTGCATTGACCAAATTGATGTTTCTTTTGGGCCATGACCTGCCCCCCGAAGAGGTCAGGCGTCTCATGAATACCAACCTGGCCGGTGAAATCACGTTGGAATAATACCCACAAACGACAAATATAAAATTATGGACGGACTAATCATAGGATTATTATTACCTTTTGCCGGTACTACTTTAGGTGCCGCCTGCGTTTTTCTGATGAAAAAACAAATGCCGGACTTAGTGCAGAAAACCTTATTGGGATTCGCTTCCGGTGTCATGGTAGCGGCTTCCGTATGGTCGCTGCTGATACCTTCTATAGAAATGAGCGGTACGGAAGATGCTACCCGGGTTATCCCGGCCGTAAGCGGCTTCATAGCGGGTATTGCATTTCTCTTGCTGATGGACCGGATCACTCCGCACCTCCATTTAGGCAGCCCTTCACCCGAAGGACCGCACAGCAAATTGTCACGGACAAGCATGTTGGTATTGGCCGTCACCTTGACAATATTCCGGAGGGAATGGCTGTAGGAGTAGCATTAGCCGCCGCCATGGAACACAGCACTTATCTTCCCATGGCCGGTGCATTGGCTTTATCTTTGGGAATCGCCATACAGAATTTCCCGGAAGGCGCCATTGTCTCCATGCCTCTGCGTAGTGAGGGAAACAGCAGATTGCGCGCTTTCGGCATCGGTACATTGAGCGGTGTCGTAGAACCTATCGGAGCTATCCTGACGATTCTGTTGGCAGCCTACATCACCCCCATATTGCCATATTTACTGTCGTTTGCCGCTGGCGCTATGATTTATGTGGTCGTAGAGGAGTTGATTCCGGAGGCTTCTCAAGGAAAACATTCCAACGTAGGAACGGTAGGCTTTGCACTGGGCTTCGTATTAATGATGATTCTGGACGTCGTATTAGGATAAACGTTTGGAGCGATATTCTTTAGGCCCGACACCAAAATGCTTTTTCACATATTTGCCGAAGAAAGAAAGAGAAGGAAAATCCAACTCCACCATAATTTCCTTAATGCTTTTGTTTGAATAAGACAACAAATCCGCGATGTCTTTCGTCACCGCTTTATGAATCAGCATCGAAGCTGTTTCGCCACAAGTCGCTTTACAGACAGAAGACAAATACTTAGACGTTACATTCAATGTCTCCGCATAAAAAGATACGGAACGAGGTTTAGGATAGACCGATGTAAGCAAATCCAAAAATCCTTTGAACAGATTATGTCCTTGAGAGTAATTGACCGCACCGACCGAAATATAACGTCCTATCACGCCATACAATTCACACATAAACGATTTCAACAGACACTGCATGGATTCCCTATATCCCAACTTGTTCTTATCCCCAATCTTGACAGATATCAAAGAATAATACAATGATAAACAAGTATATTCCATATCCGTGAGCGACAGTATCGGATGAGCTATCAGAAATGAAACCACATCCCAATTATATGAAGAAAATGAAATGGCTTTTTGAAATAAAGAACGAGAGATACAAAGACTGTTTACAGACAAATCATCCGTCTTTTTCTGCCGTTCCAATACATAATTGGGCAAGGACATGATTATATCATGTGCCTTGACGTTATAATTTTTTCCATTGATGGTACATTCGGCTTCTCCCGAAACGACAATAGAAACAATCACCCATTCTACTTTTATCGTATCTGATGTCATCCGAGACAGATTCCTCCCAGCCTCCAAGCCATACATGAGAGCATCCTTCTCACGTACTATCATAAAATCATCACTAACTAACAATACGTCACTTTCCATTTTCTACTGTTATTTTCCGATTGCAAAATAAATATCTTCATTCTTATAAACTGACCTGATTATTCACAAAGAGTGTTCTGAATAACATTAAAACTATCCTATAACAGACTTATAATACTCTCCACTGACACTTGCAACGGAGAAAGACAGAAAAGCCCCGGACAAAGAAACTTTTATGCCGCTTTTTCTTAACTTTGCACCCGCTAATCCAAATGAAATATGATTTATCCACAGAATTTTGAACAGAAAATAGGATTTGACGAGATACGTACTTTATTGACGGGACATTGCCTGAGTACGCTTGGCATAGAGCGCGTCGGACAGATGAAATTCCTGACGGATTTGCATCTATTGCGCGAATTGCAAGAACAGACACGGGAATTCCTGCGCATTCAGGAAGAAGAAGAGGACTTTCCGGAGCAGGACTTCTATGATGTACGCCCGGCCATCAAACGCATCAGAATAGAAGGTACTTATCTCGACGAAACGGAACTGTTCGATCTGAAACGCTCGCTTTGCACGATTATCAACATCGTACGGTTTCTCAACAAGGATACCGAAGAAGATAACGGCACGGAGGAAAACCGCCCCGGCGATGATGCCTCCGTCCCCTATCCGGCCTTACGCCGCCTGACGCAAGGGGTCTCCATCTACCCCCAACTGGTGCGCCGCATTGAGAGCATACTCGACAAATACGGCAAAATCAAAGACTCGGCATCCGCCGAACTGTTGCGCATCCGACGCGAACTTGTCGCTGCCGAAAGCGGAATCTCGCGCACACTGCACGCCATCTTGCGGAACGCTCAACAAGACGGCGTGGTGGACAAGGATGTCACTCCCACCATGCGCGACGGACGCTTGGTCATTCCCGTGGCACCGGCTTTAAAACGGAAAATAAAAGGAATCGTCCACGACGAATCCGCCACAGGGCGCACGGTCTTCATCGAACCGGCCGAAGTGGTGGAAGCCAACAATCGCATCCGTGAACTGGAGGGGGAAGAACGACGGGAAATCATACGCATATTACAGGAATTCACGGCTGAGGTCCGGCCTCATTATCAGGAAATACTGCAATCCTACGAGTTTTTGGCCGAAATAGACTTCATCCATGCCAAAGCCGGACTGGCCCGCCAATTCAATGCCACGACACCGGACATCAAAGGGGCACCGCTGATAGACTGGACGCTGGCTCGTCATCCCTTGCTATACCTGTCCCTGACCCGTCATGGGAAAAAAATCGTGCCGCTCGACATCGAACTGAACGGGCATCAGCGTATTCTCATTATCTCCGGCCCCAACGCGGGCGGAAAATCCGTATGCCTGAAGACCGTAGGCCTCATCCAATACATGTTGCAATGCGGACTTCCCGTTCCTATCGGGGAAAACTCACGCACCGGCATTTTCGGCAGCATCTTCATCGACATCGGGGACGAGCAGAGCATTGAGGACGACTTGAGTACCTATTCCAGCCATTTGCTCAACATGAAAAACATGATGAAAGCTTGCTGTGGTACCAGTCTTCTGCTCATCGACGAATTCGGAGGCGGCACGGAACCGCAAATCGGCGGCGCCATAGCCGAAGCCGTCCTGAAACGGTTCAACCAAAAAAAGACCTTCGGCATCATCACGACACATTACCAAAACCTGAAACACTTCGCCGAGGACCATGAGGGCGTAGTGAACGGAGCCATGCTCTACGACCGCCAACACATGCAGGCCCTGTTCCAACTGCAAATCGGCAATCCGGGCAGTTCTTTCGCTGTGGAAATCGCCCGCAAGATAGGTATTCCGGAGGAAGTAATAGCCGATGCTTCCGAATTGGTGGGCAAAGAGTACATCAACGCGGACAAGTACCTGCAAGACATCGTAAGAGACAAGCGGTATTGGGAAAACAAACGGCAGAACATCCACCTCCGGGAAAAGGAAATGGAGAAGACCATAGCCCGTTACGAAACGGAAATCGCAGAGTTGCAACGCAGCCGGAAAGAAATCTTGCGCAAAGCCAAAGAAGATGCCGAACAACTGCTCCGGGAATCGAATGCCAAGATAGAGAACACCATTAAAACCATCAGGGAGGCTCAGGCTGAAAAAGAAAAGACCCGCAACGTACGCCAGGAATTGGATGATTTTAAAAAGACCTTGGACGACATCGAAAAGCAACACGAAGCGGACAAGATAGCCCGTAAAATGCAACAACTGCAGGAACGGAAAAAAAGACAGGCCGAACGGAAAGAGAAAAAAGCATCCGAAGCCGCCATGCGGAAAGCGCAGCCCGATGCCTTGCTGCAAGCCGCGCAGGAAGCGGAGGTACGCAACCGTCCCCTGCAACCCGGTGAGACCGTACGCATCAAAGGGCAGACCACCGTAGGCACGATAGAGGAGATAGACGGAAAGAACGCCATCGTCACTTTCGGCATGATGCGCACCAACGTGAAACCGGAACGGTTGGAACGTGCCGCAGCCCCCGATCCCCCGGCACGGAACCAGGCCGCCACCTTCGTCAGCAAACAGACGCAAGACAGCGTGTACGAGAAAAAACTGAATTTCAAGCAGGATATCGACGTACGGGGCATGAGGGGAGACGAAGCCATCCATGCCGTCACTTATTTCATCGACGATGCCATATTATTGGGAATATCCAGGGTACGCATCCTGCACGGAACGGGTTCGGGCATCTTACGCACGCTGATTCGCCAGTATCTGCACACGGTGCCCGGCGTAAAAGATTTCAAGGACGAACACGTACAGTTTGGAGGGGCAGGCATCACCGTAGTGGATTTGGCCTGACTTCAGACCGGCAAATATGCACTGTAAACCGAAATTACATGTTATTTTTCCAACGGGACAAGGACTAAATAGACCATTATTTATTACCTTTGTACCCAATTAAGTACATATTGCGACTTTTTAGACTTTAAGAAAAAGATTATGCTGGAGAGATTTTTAAGTCAAACGACGTTCACGTCGCAAGACGACTTCATCCAAAATTTCCATGTAAAAGTACCGGAAAACTTCAATTTCGGATACGATGTAGTAGATGCATGGGCCGCAGAAGCCCCAGACAAGATAGCCTTATGTTGGACGAACGACCACGGCGTACACCACGATTTCACTTTTTCCGAACTGAAAGACTACACCGACCACACGGCTTCCTATTTCCAATCGTTAGGCATCGGACATGGGGACATGGTCATGCTTATATTGAAACGCCGGTATGAATTTTGGTTCTCCATCATTGCCTTACACAAGATTGGAGCTGTGGCTATCCCGGCCACCCATTTGCTGACCGGAAAAGACATTATCTACCGTAACAATGCCGCTGACATCAAAATGATTGTCTGTGCTGGTGAGGAAGTTATCCTGAACCACGTCAAAGACGCTCTCCCCTATTCACCCTCCGTCAAACACCTCGTCTCGGCCGGACCGATCGTGCCCCATGGTTTTGAAGACTTTCAGAAAGGCGTTTTAGGAGCCGCACCGTTTGTCAAACCGGAACATCCCAACCGGAACGACGACATATCCCTGATGTATTTCACTTCGGGAACTACCGGTGAACCGAAGATGGTGGCTCATGATTTCACCTATCCGCTCGGACATATCGCGACCGGATGTTATTGGCATAACCTGCACGAAGACAGCCTGCATCTGACCGTGGCCGACACGGGATGGGGAAAGGCCGTGTGGGGAAAACTGTACGGCCAATGGATTGCCGGAGCTACGGTTTTCGTTTACGACCATGAAAAGTTCCATCCGGCCGACATCCTGCAAATGATACAAAATTATCATATCACATCGCTCTGCGCTCCTCCCACCGTGTTCCGCTTCCTGATTCGGGAGGATCTGACGCATTACGACCTTTCTTCCCTGCAATACTGCACGATTGCAGGCGAGGCACTGAACCCGGCCGTATACGAAACCTTCCGCAAGTTGACAGGCATCAAACTGATGGAAGGCTTCGGACAGACGGAAACGACCCTGACCATCGCTACTTTCCCTTGGATGGAACCCAAACCGGGTTCCATGGGAGTGCCCAATCCGGAATACGTGGTAGACTTGCTCAAGACAGACGGTACGTCGGCCGCACCGGGCGAGCAGGGTCAGATAGTCATCCGTACCTCCCAAGGCAAACCATTGGGATTGTTCAAGGAATACTACCGTAACCCGGATCTCACCCGTGAAGTATGGCATGACGGCATATATTATACAGGCGACGTAGCCTGGAAAGACGAAGACGGTTATTTCTGGTTTGTAGGACGGGTAGACGATGTCATCAAAAGTTCCGGCTACCGCATCGGCCCCTTCGAGGTGGAGAGCGCATTGATGACGCATCCTGCCGTAGTGGAATGCGCCATCACAGGCGTACCCGACGAGATTCGCGGACAAATCGTAAAAGCTACCATCGTATTGGCAAAAGACTATAAGGATGTAGACAAAGAACATTTGGTCAAGACCCTGCAAAACCACGTCAAGCAAGTCACTGCACCTTATAAATACCCGAGAGTCATCGAGTTTGTAGACGAACTGCCCAAAACCATCAGTGGAAAAATCCGAAGGGTGGAAATCCGCAACAAAGACAATCAGAAATCTTAATCACAGACTGCTCATACAGTCTGATTTTATACTTTTAAATTATGAAACAAAAAATTCTATTGCTGTCATTCCTGTTTCTCAGCCTGATAGGATATGCACAACCCATCGACTGGAACAAGAAACTTCCGGCAGACCCGAATGTCCTGATCGGTAAGCTACCGAACGGTATCACCTATTACCTCCGGCATAACGAAGAACCTAAAGACCGGGCCAGTTTCTTCATCATCCGCAACGCAGGCGCATTGCTTGAGAATGACGATCAGGACGGCTTGGCCCACTTTTTGGAACACATGGCCTTTAACGGCAGTAAGAACTTCCCGGGCAACAGCATGATTTCCACACTCGAACGTCATGGAATCTCTTTCGGTGGGAACCTGAATGCCTACACCACACAGAACGAAACGGTTTATAACATCAGCGATGTGCCGATGGCAGACGAAAGCCTGACGGACACGTGCCTGCTTATTCTGCACGACTGGTCTTATTACCTGACCCTCGACCCGAAAGACATCGACGAGGAACGTGGGGTCATCACTGAGGAGTGGCGTACGCGCAACAACAGCGCAACCCGTATCTATAACCAGAAAAGACCTGTACTCTACAAAGGCTCGAAATATGCCGAGCGCGATGTCATCGGCGACATGGATGTCATCCGGACGTTCAAGCCCGAAACCTTGCGCGACTTTTACCACAAATGGTACCGCACGGACTTGGAGGCCATTGCTATCGTAGGAGACTTCGACATCAAGAATATGGAGGAAAAGATAAAGAAAGTCTTTTCGTCCATTCCCGTTATCCCTAATCCGGAACCACGTCCGTTTTTTGAAATTCCTTCCCATGACGAAACCTATTTCTGTCTGGCCACCGACAAGGAAGCCACTTCGTCCAACGTACAGGTTATCCGTATCTTCCGCGACAAAGAATACGACGGCAAGGGATATGCCACGTACCAGGACGTGAAAAACGGTCTGATGATCGGCTTCTACAACAGTATGGTGGGTGAACGTATCGGGGAGATTATTCAACGCGGACAAGCCCCTTACGTAAAAGCTTCGGTCGGCTTTTTCGGTATGGTAAAAGGATACTATGCTTATTCCGTCAGTGCTACAGCCAAGCCGAATCAGGAAAGAGAAGCGCTTATCGGAGCCTTAGAGGAGCACGAACGTATATTCCAGCATGGGTTCACCGAAGATGAACTGAACCGTGCGAAAGCCAATATGCTGACCAGCCTCGAATCCATGGTGAAAGACAAGGACAAAACATCCAATGACACCTATGCTGAAGAAATGCAATCCCATTTCTTAGGCAATGAAGCCATCATCAACATAGAGGATTATGCCGAGGCAGTCAAGGAAATCCTTCCGACCATCACGGCAGAAGAAGTTTCCGAACAAGCCAAAAGATGGTGGAAGACAGACAACCGTACCATCGTCATCAGCGGCCCAAGCGAAGGCGTCACACACCTGACGGAACAAGAGGCTCGGGACATCCTTGCCGAAATGGAAGGAAAGGAAGTCTCTGCATACGAAGACAATAGCGTAAAAGGCAATCTCATCGAAAAAGAACCCACAGCCGGAACGATCACAAAAGTGAAGGAACTGCCGCAATTCCAAGCCGAAGAATGGACTTTAAGCAACGGGGCAAAAGTAATCTACCGCAAGGCCGATTATGAAAAAGACGAAGTGGCACTGGCCGCTTACAGTCCCGGCGGTTCTTCTTTATATACGGATGTCAATTTCCTTCCTGCGGCATCCAATGCCGGACAATTTGCTTCGAACTACGGTTTGGGTACCTACGACGAAATCGCATTGGGCAAGCTGCTGACAGGTAAAAAGGCCGGATGTGAGGTTTCTATCAGCGGATTGTATGAGAACGTCAACGGAAGTTCTACGCCCAAAGACTTCGAAACGATGATGCAACTGATGTACCTCCGTTTTATGGAACCTCGCTTCGATACACTGGCACATAAAGTCATCATCGAACGCAACCATATCTATGCCAAGCAGATTGCCGGGCAACCGCAGACCATCATGCGCGATTCTCTCTCATTGATTTCCGCCAACTACAGTCCGCGCGTACAATTGTTCAACGACGCATACGTAGACCGATTGACGCTCGACCGTATCGAAAAGGCTTATCGTGACCGTATCTGCGACGCCAGCGATTTTACTTTCTTCATCGTCGGGAACGTAGACAAAGACACGGCGCGGGTCATGGCTCAGAAATACATCGGTTCTCTCCCCTCCCTCTACCGGAATGAGAAGTGGGTGGACCGTCAGGTCAGGGCACCGAAAGGTAAAGTGGAAAAGAACATAGAAATTCCGTTGGAAGTTCCGAAGTCCACAGTCATAGTCCTGTTCAACAGGGAAATGAAGTACACCTTGAAAGAGGCTTATACCATCAACATACTGGGCAATATCCTCACCAACCGCTATACCAAGACCATCCGCGAAGAACAAGGCGGAACCTACGGCGTAGGGGTAAGCGGCTCAGCCTCACGCGAACCATACAACAACTATAATATGTATATGACCTTCGAATGTGACCCAGAGAAGGCGAATGAACTGAAACCCTTGCTTTATAAGGAAGTGGACAATATCATCCGTGAGGGGGTTACGGAAGAAGAGCTCAGCAAAGTGGTCAAGAACACGCTGAAAGAAGCTGAACAAAGCAAACAGCACAATGCTTATTGGTTGACCACCTTAGTTACATATTATAAGACTGGAGTGAACCTGAACGACCCGAAAAACATGGAAACCCTTGTGGCTTCCATCCAACCGAAGGACGTACAGAAATTCGCCAAGAAATTCTTCAAGGATGCGGATGTCATCGACCTGATATTCTCACCGCAACAGAAATAAACAAGAATGGGAGGAACGCAAGACAAGCTTTCCTCCCATTTTTCAATTACACGTTTCCCCTCCCCGGAGTTTTTCAGAAAAGCCCTTTCATCCTTCAGGCCGTAGGCCAACTACCTCTCACATAATATATTATGGAATGAAAGATAGGAAACTCATCTTTCAGTTTCCTTTCATTGTAGAGACCCATAAAAAGTTCTGCGCCAAACGATTTTTCAGTCTCAGGCAAACGATTTTCAAATCTCAGGCGAATGATTTCCCAATCTCTGGCGAACGGAATGAAACGTGACTGAAAGATACCTGAAACATCCTTCAGCTTGTAACATCAATATTATGAGAGAATTACCATACAACCTGAAAGATGAAGGATATTTTTGTAAAATCCCTGTGTAGGGGATGTTCCCACAAAGTTTTTACGCCCCTATCAAAACACTGCAAAAAACGTTTGATTTAAATTAACGTAATTCCGATTCAACTTTGCCGACAACAGAAGCCTGATATTCCCCTTCCACAAGTTGTCATGACAACACCGGTTAAAAATATATGTATCCGGTTTATCTCTTACTAAGAGAGCGATTTTCGACCGCTAAAATAGGTAAAAGGAAGCAAATGAACAAGTTTCTTTTGTTAAAAATCACCTTTTTTTAAAATGAATAACAAAATACGCAAACCTTTTACAAAACATTTTCCAATAATAATAACTGTAACATAAGGAGTTACGTAGTCTGTACGCTCTCTTAGTAAGAGATAGACCTTGTAAAAGGCTAAAAAAGTGTTGATAACCGAATTGTACGATATTGTTTGAATGCAAAAGTTGATCATTAGGACACTCTTGATGTGGGTTTGTTTGACACCCGCTATTCTTTACGGGCAAGCCTTATCCGGAACAAAGGACGTAAAACATGACACCGTGCCCTTTCTTAAACGTTTGTCTATCATGACCAACGCCGTGGACTGGATAGTAGCCACTCCCAACCTCGGAGTGGAGTTTGACTTGGTTGGCAATGAAAAGACCCGTTTCTCTATACTTATGAACGGCAAATATAATTGGAATACCCACCATTCCATACAGCCACGCATCGTGTACAACGTGGCGGCCGGGAGTGTGGAAGCCCGGAAGTATTGGCGTACGGGCGGTTCTATCAGAGGAGCCATGGAACGCTACACGAAAGATAACCGCGACACCACCATCTCCCTGCCGCTCTGGGGCTTCAGGCGTTTCAGGCGCAACGTGCTCTCGGGACGTACCTTCATGAATCCTCGGGTTTGGCGTGCCTACTACGTGGGCGTGTATGCCGGTTATGAGAAATACACCATCAGCCTAGGACGGAAAGGCAAACAGGGCGACAGTTATAACTTCGGTTTCACCGGGGGATGGAGTGTTCCCCTTTATCCTTTCAAGGATGGCCGAAGCGTAGATTTGGACTTAGGCTTGGCCGTCGGTGCCAAAATGACGGCGTACGACAAATTCGGCTATGACGAAGAATACGGATGTTACACTTACCAAGGTTCGAAGGGACGGCATATCGTACCTTTTCCGGTCGTACAGGACATACATCTTTCATTCGTCTTTCGCTTCCGCTCTATCGGAAAGAAGGTACAGGGAGGTGCCGAACGTTACGATGAATGGGATACCCGGCAAAAAGAAAAACGCAACGAACGCTCACGCGTACGGCAACGCAATTGGGAAATCCGCGACTCCATGTACAAGGTGCGCCGCAAAGAAGCGGAAGCTGAGAAATTCTCACGCGACTCGCTCCGCCGCACACTGGAGCTGAACGACTCATTAGAAGATGTGGCAAAGGAGAAGGCCAAGGCTGAAGAAAAAGCCAAGGCAGAGGCGGGGGAGAAGGGCAAGTCCCGCCGTAAGAGGAAAGGAAAGAAAACGGAAGGGGAAGAACAAGTGACGGCTACGCCCCAAGCCGCAACGGGCAACGGCACCTCCGAAACACCATCCGGAAGCGCCAAGGCCGACACGCCCGAAGACACTGGCGACAAGAAGAAAGCAAGCCGGAAAGAAAAAAGACGTAAGAAGAAAAATAAAGAATCCAAAGAAGAAGAACCCGTGGAAACCTATTTTCACATAAAAGGCAAACCATCCGGCGGATATCGGGCCGACAAAGGAAGACTACGACACAGTATCCCCGAGGAAACAAGAAAGGAGGGACGCGTATGAAACCATGTAGCAGTCTAATTGCCGTACTCCCGCTCCTCTGCGCCATGGCTTCATGTACAGAAGTGGACTTATGCCAGGCGGAACACCCTCACCGTTCTTTCATGGATTTCCGTTTCCATTGGAAAGAGGAATACCAAGGAAACCGTCCCGACAGCATGGGAGTAATAGCCGTGCGTCCGGTCAACATCTTGCGGTATGAATTCCGGATAACCGCTGAAGAAAGCCACAACAACGGCATCCTCATGCAGCCCGAAACGGAAAGACAGCCTTCGGCCGACACATTGGCTCCGGCCGGAACGCACAACCTATGGGTACGCAGTGGTGAATATAACTTCGCCACATTCGGATGGGATGAAGGTGAATTGGTAGATGCCACCGACATCGTGGACGCGCAAGGCGACGCGGCCACATTGGGAAGCGGCCTGACCCCACTCTACCTTACCTACCGCCACTACCCCGTGGACGATCCGAAAGTGGCGGGGGCGTATGGTGAATGGAAGGATTACAACGCTTACTCCGACTTCATCTCCAGTGAGGGTGTCCCCGTGTTCTATGCCCGGGTAGACCATGTGTCCGTCCCTTTGGCCCAAGAAGGGACAGGCCAAGTGGTAGTGGACTTCACGCCCGAACCGCTCACACAGGACGTATCGTTCGTATTCCACATCGAAAAGACGGCAGACGTGGTAGTGGACAGCCTTACGGCCGAAATTTCCGGCATACCATCCACCATGGAACTGACCACGGGACTGATTCTGGCCCAAAAGACCTATAAACTGTTGTTCAGGCCGACATACGCCGCCCTGCCTTCAGCGGCCGACAGTGCCTCGGCGGAAGCGTTGCGCTGTGAAGCCTCCGTCAACATTCCCGGTATCGTACGGAGCCATACCGAAGACATGGTCACGGGGCCGGGCATCCTGCAAATCGCCATTTACACCCACTACGACTACGAAGAGGAAGGAACGCAAAGGAAAGCAGCCAAAGTGTTCCATGCAGGCATCAACCTCTACCATACCTTGAAAGAGCGCAAGTCGCTGCAATGGGACGAAGAGGAGAACGGCTACCGGCAAGCCAGCCGAAGCATCACAGTGGAAATCGGCTCACCACTGAATATCGACAAAGACGGTATCCTGAACGGTGGCAGCACCTCGACCGGACTGGACCAATGGATACCCGGCGAAACGTTTGAAATTGAAGTGTGAAACGTATGAAGAGGAAAAGCAAACATACTGAAATGAAAAGATACATCGCAGGAATAGGTTTGTGCTGCGCGCTCGCAGCCTGCAACGAGTCCTACCCCGGACTGTATGCGCCCGTCTACGACGCAGACAACCCGAATCCGGAAATGACGGCGGACAGTATCCCCGTCACCCTGTCGCTCACCGACCCGGCCTATGCCTTAGTGACGGGTAAACGGGGCCAAGGGTCTTTCGGCTTTTGGGACGACGAAGAGGAACGTGCCCAATGGATGGCAGCGGAATTCGGCGTCTACGCATTCCTGACGCGCAACCATGTGTACAACGGAAATCCTAACCTCACAGCCGACGAAACTTCCACTGGGGGCGGTGCGAACCTTTGCCTGGTAAACGACCGCAAAGCACGGATTTCAGCCGCCTGCGAACTGTTATGGGCCGACGGCGAGCCACCGTATTACAGCGCGGTTTACCCGGAGCATAAATACAATTTCTTCCTTTATTATAAAGGAGATGCAGAAGAATATGCCCCGGAACAACGAACACAAGGCAGTATCACCAAGTTCTTCCGGATTGACGGCACACAAGACCTGATTTCGGCATACGCCCGTCCCGGCACGGAAGATGCCGAAAGGCTGCCGGACAATGATGAAACCAAATATCTCATGAATCATGCCGGGGATTTGGTATACAGCACGAAAAGTGCACGCCTGCACGTCGAGCCGCACCTTCGCGTGAAGCACGAAATGGCACGGCTCAACTTTCTGGTGCAGGCTTATGATACCCTGAAGCAACAAGGACGGGAAATACGCATACAGTCCGTTGCCTTAGTCATCCCCACGAGGGCGCAATTCACGGTAGCTGCCGACTGGGCCGGCGTTTCACACGACTGGACGGACGAGACCAACGTTCCCCCGACGGGTATTTCGTGGGAAGCTACGTGCGACACGGTCTACGTACCCAACGAAAACACACCTACCGAATTCGGGGCGACGCTGAAAAGAGAAAATGCCACTTTCGACCCGGAACCCGGCGTGAGCGACCCGGAAGAAGAACCTGTCAAAATCGGCAAGCCACTGTTGATTCCTCCCATAGACCAATTGGGCGTAATCATCCACTACCGTTTTCTCACGGCTAACCCGGAAGACAAGATTCCTTCGGGTTCCATATTCATTGCCAAATACAGCAACTTGCGTTTTGAAGGCGGCTTCCAATCCGGTAAGACGCATGATGTGCTGTTGAAAGTCTACGGCCCGCGCAAAATAGAACTGACCGTAGACGGCAAAGGATTGGGATGGATTTCGGGAGGCGACATCACCGTTGGAGAAGAAGAGGAAGATACAAACTGACGCAATGCTGACACAATGCGTGTAATTAACATATTGTTTTACTAAATTTTTTATTTTATGAGAAAATTATTTTTTGCATCTGCTTTAGTAGCAGGCATGGGTATGTTGGGAAGTTGTTCCAACGACGACGTTGCCGTAACCAACGGCACGCCTGGTGTAGGAAATGGCAACGGACTGGTGCCGGTAGAACTGGCTCTGAACGGCCCCTCCGTAACGGTTGAAAAACGTGGAATCGGTACCGTCGGCGACATCGAAGGAGAAGAAGCCAATAAATGGCAGGGAGAAAAGTTATACCTTCTGATGATGCAACGCTCCAAGTCCGACAAAGCCCAGACTAACCCGTGGGGGGTCACCACTTGGACTTATCAGAGTGCAGCCGCTTCCAGTGAAGAAGACCCGAACATCGACGACTCTGATTATGACGGAACAACACCAGAACATACGAATCCGACAGCCACCATCGTCAATTTCCCCAACGTAAAAGTCACAGCTCCTACCAATGTAGCATCCGGGGCACTGTCATGGACGGAAGAACTGTCTCCAAAGTATTATCCCGATGAGGGCATACATGATTTCTTCGCATATAATATCGACAATGCCGCAACGATTTATACCAATCCTAATTGGAAAATGAATAAAACGGATGCAAGTGCAAATGCCGATTTCATGGTACGCGACTCATTAGTGGAAGGACAAGTTAAGATGAAATATGTATGGTTCAAAATTGACGGTTCACAAGATCTGATGACAGGCGTAGCCACAAATGAAGGAGAAGAGGATGAAGCGGGCAAGAACTTAGGTTTCTCCGCCCAAACGGCCCGTGCCGGTATCAAGCCTGCTATCAACATGCAACACTTGCTCACCCGTTTCACTTTCACCGTACAAGCTGCAGCAGAATCAGCCGTAGGACTCAAAGTTACGAACATCGCGGTAAAATCCAAGACCACGGGTAAGATGATTGTGGCTTACGACTTGGCCGATGGAGTATTCAAACCGGAGAAAATGTTGGAATGGACGCTTCCTGTCGGTAGTGAACCAGCCACAGAAGAACCTGTAAAGCTCGATTTGAAGAGCCGTACTGATGCCAACACTGACGTGACAGCCCTCGAACCTGTCATAATCCAAGAGGGTACCGGTAGTCCAGACAAGACGTATGAAAAACAAGCGATAGGCCATGCGTTGATGGTAGCGCCGGGAGAATCAGAATATACGATGTATATTACCATAGAACAGACATTCGAGGAAAATGCTCCAGACCACGATGCCGTAGGTTCAGTCACCTTGGAAAAAGCCATCGATTTGACTAAAGGTGGAACAGCAGAAGGCGCAATAGCCGAAGCGGGTTCTTCTTATGCAGTCAATGTGAAGGTCTATGGCATGGCCAAGGTTGAAGTCGATGCCACACTTACCGGTTGGAAGGACGGTGGTGACCTCGAAGTGGATACAAACGTCAACTAATAAACCAAACAGAGACAGATGAAGTTACATCATTATCTTTGGGTCGTGGCGGCAGCTTGCATGCTGCTGCCCGGCTGTTCCAACGAAGACCTGTCGGATCATGCGGCCGCCCCCGTATTCATCCCCGGAAACAGCGAAGTGGAAATCCGCTTCGCCGCCCATTCGGATGAGGTATCCACTTCCGTGGACAAGCGGACCACAGTGGACGAAGACGGCAATCTGGACGAAATGGGGGTGTTCTGTCTCGCACGTGGGAAACAGGAGAAAAACGATGGCGCACCCGATATTTCGTGGTTCGACCCTGAAGACAACTACGCTTCCTGCCTGATGAAAAACGTGAAAGCGAAGAAGGAAGGCAGTAACGTGTCGTGGGAGGGACACTATTTCTACCCCATCAGCCAATTCTACATGTATGAGTTCTACGGCTACTATCCGTATGCAGAGGATGCCCATATCACGTATGAAGCGTCGGCAGACGGAGACGGTGCCGGTGGCCCGCGTCATCGCGCCACCGTGCATTATACGATAGACGGCACGCAGGACATCATCTGGGGAAGAGCCACACTCCAGGACAAGTATGCTTACAGCGCACGCTACTTCCGGGAGAACAAGGACGCAGCCATGCCCTTAATCGGCTTGCAGCACATGCTGACACGTTTACAGTTCCAAGTGAAACCCGGAGAAGATCCGAAAAACGAAGGTTCCGTGTTCGAGGATGCAGGCAAGATTTCCGTGAAGTCCATCAAGATCCTCGATGCGCATTCCAAAGTAGACCTCATCGTGGCCGACTTGGAAAAGCGCGAACAATGGGGCGAGGATCCGAGCAAGAGACTCACGTTGGCTGAAAGAATCCAGCCATCGGCCGATGAAACAAGGGCAGATTTCACGCTCAAGGATGCGCAAGACGGAGACTTGCAGCCTGTAGCCATCGGTACGACCTTGGACCAGGCCACGAGAGTGGGCGGCAGCCTGATGCTGTACCCGGAAAAAAAATACCGTCTTGAAATCACGCTGCACAAAGAAGGAGAATCCCCGGAAGAAGGTTTCGACATCACTACGGAAGAATGGCTCACCGTAGGGCCTCCTTACGGTGCTTCCGAAAGCGACACCAACCTGTTCCGCCAAGGAATCTCTTACATGGTGACCATCACGGTGAACGACATAGAAGAAGTGAAAGCAAATGCCAGCCTCACCGATTGGCAGGATTCCGTCAACGGCCCCTCCGTCGAGCTATGACATGCCCCTCCCTTCTGGCATAAAAGCCCGACGGCACATCTTCCGGCCGCATGCCTCGCAACCGTGTGCGCCGGAGGATGTTTTTTCAAAAAAGAACAAACCAATCGAAAAGAACGAATGAAACGCCTTTTATCAACAATCATAACCGTAGCTGTAACAGCCGGACTGAAAGCGCAGCTATTGGCCCTGAAGACCGACGCACTGTGGGATGGACTGATGACCCCTAACTTAGGCATGGAAATCGTTACGGGCAATAAGACCAGCTTCGGCTTGTCCGTGTTCGGCAACTACAAACCGTGGGGTATGGACATGAAAATGGTGGGTGCCATCCCCGAATTCCGCTATTGGTTCGGCGGACGCCCCATGATGCGCGAATTCATCGGAGTGGCAGCCCTTGGCACGTCTTACGACATCACGTGGGGCAGCGAGACTTATAAGGGCGACGCCTGGGGCGGCGGACTGACTTTCGGCTACGCTTTCTTCCTCTCGCCCCATTGGAACATAGAATGTTACGGGAGTGTGGGTGCCGTCTACTACGACCACAAGCATTACTACCGCGACGACCATTATTCCGAAAACCGCCGCACAGCGCACGGCTACGCCTTCATCCCGTTCAAACTCGGCGTTTCCTTCGCCTATATCATCAAGTAAACCCACAACTTGCATATCACCATGTATAAAACTAATTTCTATATGATTATACGCCGCCTGCTGTTCCTGCTGTTCATCGTAGCGGTCCATATCCCTGCAGAAGCCCAGGTGAAGAACATCAATATCACGGTCCGCAAAGCGGAAGACCTGAACAGCAAGGATGTAGCCCCTTGGCCGAATGTCATCGTATATGGCTTTTTCAACGCGAGCAAGGCCAACGCCTTCGTGAAGAAAAGCCAGGAGGCGGAAGCCAACGGCTCGACCTATGTTCCACAGTCTGAATCGGAGTACGACGCTTTGGGCGAGACCGACCAGGACGGCTACTGCCTGATGCAGCTTCCATTGACGGGCTATATCGTCGTGAAACCGGAGGGGGCCACCCTCGTGAAACGGGAATTGCGCGGCATGATGGACATCAAAGTGACCTGCCTGGCCGCCAAGCAGATGGGCACGGTGACCAAAACCGCCAAACGCAAATGGAAGAATGAGCCGCAAATCCCCAACATGTGCGGCAACCGCATGGTGGTCGGTCCTTTCTACTATTATCTGTCGGCCGACGACACGGACGACAAATCACGCATCATCGTCAGCCCCGTGGTCAAGGCGATTCCCATCAGCGAAGAGGTGAACCTGGACGAGAATGAGGAAGAAGGCAACGGCGAGATCGTGGGTCATCTGGTTCCCTTCGTGAAAGACGGCGAACAGTTCCAGAAAGGCAACCTGCGCCGCATGGGCTTCGACGAAACCCGCGACCCCTTGTTCAAATACCGCGAAGGGACGTTCATGCGTTCCCATGTGGAAGATTCCCTGCTCATCCACTTCGTTCTGGAACCCGTAGACCGCAATACGCGTTACCGGGTGGATGCCCTTCAGGCCTACGGCATGAACTCCAACACCCCCTACCGGCAGGACAGCGTCTGCCTGAGCGAGGGTTACGTAAAAGACCCCATGCGCTTCTTGGATTACAGCCTCATCGAGCTTCCCATCAACCGCGAGCGTTATGCACGAAGAGGACGAGCGGAATTCAGTAAAGACCACGAAAAGCTCGATTTGAAATTCGTGGTAGGAGAAGCACGCCTCGACCCGACAGACACGTTGAACTTCAAACAAATGAACCAACTCAAAGACAACATGTCGCGCTATATGGGTGCCGATGCGGGCATCACCAGCGCGGTCATCCACGGGTCGGCCTCGCCCGAAGGAGGACAAGCCATCAATGCCCGGCTCTGCCGCGAACGTGCGGAATACCTGCGCGGCGAATTGAGCCGTTTCCCTGCCTTGCAGGATGCCCGCCGCACGGGCGAGATCAAAACCACCCACAAGGTGGCCACATGGACTGATGTGGCGAACCTCTTGGAAGCCGACTCGCTAAAAGAAGAGGCTGCCAGTGTGCGGGCCGTACTCTCCACGACGAAAGACATGGGGCGGCAGGAGGCCGCCATCCGCAAACTGCCGTGCTGGAGCATCATCGAACAGCAGATCCTGCCGCAATTGCGCATCGTGGACATCGAATACCAATACTACACCAACCGCGTGAAAACACGCGAAGAGATATGGGAACTCTACCAGACCGACCCCGGATACCGCGCCGGGCAAAAACAAGTACCTTACGAGTTCTACGAACTGCTCGACATGATTAAAGACCCGAAGGAAAAGGAGACCATAGCCCGGGCCGCCTACACGTCGGTCAAAGACGAGGACGGCCTGCGCCAATGGCCGTTGGCCGCCTACGAACTGGCCCGGTGTTACGCCCAACGCGGCGTGGCGGACACCAATCTGCTCAAACCTTACATCGACGTGCAACTGAATCTGGAATACCACAAACAAAAAATGGACGACTTCGGCAATGCAAGCTGGCAGGGGTGGTACAACGACGAAGCCATCGTCACATCCCACATCAAGATGCTGGCCAACGCCGGTGCCTTCGCCTCGGCCTATCGCGTAGCGGAAATGCTCCTGCCTGACGGCAAACCGGAATATCGCAGACTGAAAATGTTCCTTCGCTGCCTGAACTGCGAATGGAACGACCCGGAGGTCATGGATACCGTATCAAACTCCTCATATTGGAACAAAATCGTCGTATTGGCGGCGCAGGAAGACCCGGGATGCTGGGGCACTGCGCTCTACATGCTGGACGATGCCACACAAGTAGACCCCGCCGACCCAAGAGCGCTTTACCTCAAGGCACAACTACGCTTTAACTTGGATGCACCTAAACGTACCACGACGGGATACATGGACGACAATTTCATGTTCGATGAGTTCTTCGAACCATCGGACGATGACCCCACGGTGAACAGGCTCGGTGATAAGCGTATGGACTGGGGGTTACCGATGGTGCAATGCTGCCTGAAGGATGAGCGCAACCTGAAACACATGCTCAACGACGGCACATTCAACAAGGACTACCGCAAAGCGTTCAAAAAATACTGGAAAAAACTCAAAGCCGACCCGGAACGATGCCGCAAGATATTGGCTGATTTGGAGAAGTCTGCAGCCCCTCAGCAAGCAGTGCAGCCCGCAGCATCCGGAGATGCCGGCGCACCCGCCACCACCCCATCTGCCGGTCCGGCATCCGGAACGGAAAGCCCGACCGACAGTGCTGCCACGGCCAGTCCGCCAGTCGTGCCGACACCCGTGCCGGTACAACAACCCGCCGCAACACCCATGGGGGAATGAAATGAATATGAAAAAGGCATTATAGAACCAGGGCGACACAATATAACGAATACAAGACAAGATGATGTACGGAAAATATAAAATAATATGCACATGCCTGTGCCTGTGGCACATGTCACCGGGACAGGCGCACATGATGGTGACAGCGGTACGGCCTGTTGTGGAAACACCGGACAGCACGGCGACATCCTCCACACCGGAAGCAGCCGACACCACAGCGGTACAGCTCGTCGAGGAAACTCCGGTTTCCACGGCGGTATCCACCTCCTCCAAACCCAAACTGGACCACACCGTGGACTTCAACCCCTTGGACTACCTGTACCCGGACCGTTATGTGGAAAAAGGCGATACTTTCCGCAACCGTTTCCTGGACCATCTGTACGTAGGATTCACAACAGGCTTCTCGCAAGTCGCCCCGAAAGGCCGACGGGCCATGAAAAACGGAATACCTTTCGGCGGTGTGGCCGGATATGACTTCAACCGGCTACACGGCTTACGCGCCACACTATTGCACACGAACTATGACATGAAGGACGGCGATGGCACCGTGAAACAATGGGAAACCGATATAGACTATGTATTCCATCTGTCCGATTACCTTTATGGCTACGACAAACGACGCATATTCCGCATCTCTCCTACTCTCGGCGTGGGCTATATACGTTCCGTTTTCCAAGGAGAGCGCGCTTCCATTTTTAAAGGACAGGCAGGCATAAACGTCGGTATAGGTCTCGGACGCAATGCCAAATTCTTCATAGAACCGTTCTTTTCCGCACTGACCGACCAAGCCGACCATTCCGGCCATACGAACGTGTCAAAGTATGACATACAATATGGCGTGAAAGCCGGTCTGACAGTCAATATGGACAATACCAATGACTTTTATAACAGCGACGTGGTCTATACACGCGGATTTTTCTACGAACTGGCACAGGGTGTGACTTTTTATGACAGCGATGACTTGGGCTTCTTCAAAACGACCGGTACGGGCTACAAGATTTCCGTGGGCCGGTGGTTCGACCCCATCGTGGGACTCCGCCTCTCGGCCACGGCTTCCGAATATTATTGGAGCTACAACACCACAGCGGCCACCGAAGCCCGCCCCTCCTACGAGACACGTTACAAAGGCAGCATGTTTGCCGGACGGCTCGAAGGATTGGTCAATCCTCTCAACTTCTTCCCCTATTGGCGGCAAGTACGCCATCCGTTTGAGATGAATATCGCCGTGGGAGGCGAATACGGTTGGCTGACCAAATACATCCCGGGAACGGACAACGGCCTGAAATGCAACTACGCCGGTTTCACGGGTGCCGCCACTTTCCTGTACAGCATGGACAAAGAGACTTCTTTTTTCGTGGAGCCCCGTGTGGTTGTGGCCAATTTCCGTGAACCATACGTGAATGTGGCTCGCGAAGCGTCCTTCACCGAAACTTCGGCCTCCATATCGCTCGGCGTGCGCGTCTGTGCAGCCAACCGGAAAGAACGCGCCTCGTGGCCCCCTTATATCTTCGAGCCACGCCTGTTCTCCGGCGTACAAGTAGGAGGGTTAAAACACATGCGTTCGGTGAACACCGTGGGCGACTTCGCCCTGAACTACTCGGGACAGTTTTACGTAGGCTACCACCTCGGGCCTTACGTCTCGCTCAAGGCTGCCATAGAGTATGAAACCCTCAACGAAAGCAAGTATGGGAGTTATGTGGTGGATTTCATGGGCGTGGAAAAACAATTCACCGCACTATGGCAATACCGCTACAACCTGCTGAACATCAAACTGGCCTATATGCTTAATTTATCCAACGTCTACCAGAAATATGACTTAAACCGGAAGTTCAACCTCTTCGTGGAAGGCGGTGCCTTGTACAGCAAGTGCATGTCGGACAATGCCCGGATATACAGCGGCGAACTCGAAGTGGGTTCCTCCCCCCGTCCCCTGTCCGCCGCGAACCCTGGCGGAGCACCTGCATTGTTGCTCGGTGCCGTGGCGCAATACCGTATCAACGACCAATGGAGCCTGCTACTCGAACCGGAAGTCCATTATTACTTGAAAAACGGTTTCATCGGCGGTGAAGTGTTGTCACCGTTCAATGACGTAGTGGCCAAGGTCAGTCTCGGCACGAGCTACACATTCTAACAATTATTTTTAGCACAAAGGAATATCTGTGAGGTTATCATTCATAAATTACATAATAAAAGACATCCCTTGGGCGGATGTCTTTATTTTTTCACGATATGCTCTTCATGACCCTACAGAAACTCTCGAACGAAGCATCGAGGCATCCCAACTGATAAGGAGCGAGATGCAAGGAGAAGGTACCCTTCACCGGTGTCAGGTCGAAATACAGCTTGGCCACGCTGGCCAGATTGAACGACAAGGCATCTCCTTTTTTCATCAGGAACTGGCAACAACGCACCAAAAGATCGCGTTCATGCTCCAACTGACGCATACACTGGAACAATAAATAATAACAGGCCATTCCTCGGCCCTGCAACAAATATTGCACACGTTCGCGCGGCATATCTACATGAAGGCTTCCGAATAAATAAGACAATTCCTCCGTATCTTCCCCGAATATTTCCACCATGAACCGGATAAATTTGGCACGGTCCAATTCCGTCCCGGTATCGTTCAGGAACTTCGCTACCGGCACATAGCCGTCTTGCCGCAATGTAAAACCGGATTTTTGCTTCCGAAGGGGAACGGACTTGAGTAAAGTCACCAGAAAAGCTTTGGAATGGTGCACCAACAGGAAACGAAACGCCTCCCAAAACACCGTATCCGGCACACGAGGCATGATTTGTACGCTGATGATTTCACCGGCCATACGGAACTCGCGATGGGACAAGCTGTCCAAATATACAGCCAATCCGTCCCACTCACCCGCCTCGAAATAGGATTCAAGACGTGCTAAAATCAACGGATTATAATATTTTCCATACGCCATAAGCCCGATAAAATAAAAAGGCGAAACTTTTCCGGTTTCGCCTTTGTGCTTTTTGAGCCTCTTGTCGGATTCGAACCAACGACCCCGAGATTACA
>OOCY01000504.1_pt1 | contig 30966 bp, 25 predicted proteins | sample 1671291 | NCBI WGS metagenome assembly OOCY01 (sample SAMN06348141, study PRJEB24527) | human gut metagenome | biome: human gut; feature: ankylosing spondylitis patient; material: feces | host: Homo sapiens | place: China | collected 2015-10 | reverse complement strand
GAATATATATTTTATATTCTATAGAATATATTATCATATAAGAATTGTCAAGCAAAAAGAGCAATGTCGAATGAAATTTTTCAACATTGCTCTTTTTCATTATCATGTATCAGTAAAGAACCGCCGGCGGCAAGTTTTGCAGGTTGTTATCTTCCAGCAAAGAATTGCCAGCGACAGCTCTCACAGATGAAAACATATAGATCTAGTGACCTTCAATATATTGCTGACCATGATGAATATGATCGGAAATTGCAACCTGTGCCTTTGCGACATCTTTCTCGCGCATGGCGTCTACAATTTTCTTATGTTCTTCAGCAATTTCTGCTTTCCGGTCAATACTGCTGGAAGAAAATTTACGGTCTCTCCCAATTACACCCTTTAGCATTCCAAGCAGTTTACAGAGAGTCTCATTTTCGGAAAGTGAATAGATATAGTCATCAAACTGTTGACTTGCCTCTGAAATTTCAGATACTCCACTTGCATTTTCAAAAACTGCTATCAATGAATACAGGTAATCAATATCTTTGTCAGTGAGGTGCGTGATCGCTTCGGATATCGCAAGATGTTCTAAAACTTCGCGACATGCATAAGCTTCTTCAATTTCCTTGTGGTTCAGCGTACGGACGACAGCGCCGTGGTAAGGAACGGTTTCAACCATTCCATCGCTGGCAAGCCGTCGAAGCGCTTCCCGAACTGGCGTTGCACTTACCCCCATTTGCTTTGCCAGATGCTGTTCCTTTAATTCGGTCCCTGCGGGAAGATCTCCGTTTGCAATGGACGCGACAAGATTTTGATATACCTGCTCAGCTAAAGAGACTCTGGAAACACCGGATACTTTCCCATATTTTTCCATATCCCTTTTCTCCTCTTTCTTCTTGCTGAGTCAATTATAACACTGGGGAGGGGAGAGAAGCAACCGGAAAGATATTTGAGATGAAGCGCTTGAAATTCGAAAAATTAAGAAGGAAGATGCTCTGATGATTCATAGAATATTAAAACATTGACAATAATCGGATAATATCGTCACAAATAAATACAGATTCATCCCCTTACGCTAAGATGTTTCTATACAAAAACATTTCACGGGAGGACAAATCATGCAGATGGATACGGAACAAATGGCGCAGGAGATTCAGAACTTCAGACGGGAACTCAAAGTCGAGCGAAACCTGTCGGAACACACATTGAAGGCTTATGAGTGTGATCTCCATGATCTTTTACGGTGGGGCAAAGAACATGAGGTCTGTGACTGGAACGATAAAGCAACCTTATCATATTTTACCTATCTACAGGAGAAAAAACACCTGAGTGCACGTTCCATCCGGAGAAAATACGTGTCGCTCAGGCAGTTTTTTCGTTTTCTGGAAGACAGTTATAATATCCATGAGCGATTTTTCCGATTTTCATCGAGAAAGTTCCAGATACCAAAGACCCTTCCAAAGACGCTGGAGCGGTCCGAGATCGAGAGACTACTGGCGATGGCATCCAGTAACTTCCAGAACGCGGAATCAGAGTACCAGAACTGGCTTGCGCTGCGCGACATGTGTGTTCTGGAGCTGCTGTTCAGCCTGGGACTTCGTGTGGGAGAGGCAGCAGCTCTGAACGTGGAAGATTACCGGAGAGAAGACCAGTCGATCCTGATCCATGGAAAAGGAAATAAGGAACGGATCCTGTTTTTGTCCTCCCCGGTCGTATGTCAGAAAATCGGCATATGGCTTAGGATCCGCGGAACACGGCCGCTTAGGGATTCAGCTCTTTTTCCAAGTCGTCTTGGCAGACGTATGTCGATATATGGGATCGAAAATATCTTTTACAAATACCAGAAAGCGTCAAGGATCAACCAGAACGCGACCGCCCATTCCCTGCGCCACAGTTTCGCGACCCAGCTGCTAAACAATGGAGCCGGGATCCGTGATGTGCAGGAACTTTTAGGGCATAGCAGCATTGTCACAACACAGATCTATACGGAGGTGTCGATCAATCGGAAGCGAGAGGTGCTATTGAGGTACAATGGGAGAAATGGGATGGAGGTGTAATGAAAAATAGAACAAAAACTAATAAAACTTAAGAAAGGCGGTAAAGGCTGAAAAATTAAAAGCAGAACGTACGTTCTATAAAAACTTGACTTTTAGACCATATGATGTTACTATGAGGGTACAAAATATACATAGCGCGAGGAGGTGGATGGATGTATTCTGCACTTGAATTATCAAAATATATTGTGACAAAGTGTATCAATGACGGAGAACCTATTAGTAACCTTCAGCTGCAAAAAATTCTGTATTATATCCAACGAGATTTTTTAAGACAGGGAGAGGCGGCATTCTCAGACACGATTGAAGCATGGCAGTTTGGTCCGGTAGTACCGAATGTATACTATTATTATTGTGGATTTGGGGCCATGCCAATTTCCATTTTGGAAAAAGCACCTGATCTACCAGAAAAAGATATTATAGAAATTAACGAAATAGTAGAGAAAAAAAGAGCTCTTTTTCCTTGGGATCTGGTAAACGAAACACATAAACTAGGTGGAGCCTGGGATCAGATATATGCCAACGGAAAAGGGAATCATCAGGAGATACCAGTCGATTTGATCAGGAAAGTTGGTTAAATGGATACATCAAAAGAAGAATTACAGCGGAAAGAATTTCGGGATATTTTATTTGAGCTGGCTTATAATCAGGAATTGTTAAAAGATAAAAGTATTCGCGCGAAAATGTATTCCAGATTGGAAGCTCTCTACTGGGCAGAGGAACCTGAAAAATCTTTCAGACATTTTTATTCCGATATTTTCTCAGTGTTGACGGCAATAAGAAAAAATACAGATCTTGGAGATATCAATGTATTAAGACAGAACCTGTCAATGATTCGCAAGAAATATACACCAGGTAGAAACCTAGATTCAACAGGCAAAAAAATAGATATTAGTAACAGCATACGTAAATTATATGACCATGTCAGCCTGGACATTGCCAGAATTACATATTCGGAAGAAGGAGACAGAAAAACTTTGGGTGAAGAGGCTATTCTGGATGTAAAGTCTCGAATCAATGTGATTGAACCTAAAATAGAAGAGGCAATAAAGATTCAAAATACCTTATCTGAAGAACTTGGAAAACAGCAGCGGGAATATATCGCTATTCTTGGAATCTTTGCTTCGATTGTGCTCACCTTTATTGGCGGAATCGTATTCTCGACCTCTGTATTGCAAAACATTGGAGCTGTCAGTGTGTATCGCTTGGCTGCAATTACTTTGCTGATTGGAATAGTCCTCTCCAATATGCTGTATGGTTTGTTATATTATGTAAATCATTTGGTTTATGGCAATAAAAAATCTCATCAACTCTGATAATTCGTGCAAATTATTTGATGCTTGCAATGCTTGTTATAGTTTTTATAGCATGGTTTGTAGGCATTGTGGAGCGGCGGAATATGATGTTTGGATAAAAATAACTAACGCTTGAGAGTTAAAAAGCAGGTAATTGCATCGTAAGATGTGATTTCCTGCTTTTTTAACGGTCATATCATTTGTGAGAAAATATCACGGTTAGGTCTTGTATATTGTGATAAAGTCTTGTCCATTTATTAAGGACAATGGGATTCTTGCGAAAGTAAATTTCTAATACCCATACAACCGTTCCAAAAGCCGCACAGTCTCCATCATCTGATTCCGTTCCCTATACACCGAATAGTCCGCCTTTTCAGCCACATCCTTCATCTCCCGGAAAATCCTCCGCTGCTCATTCCGTTTATCCTGCGCCTGAGCAAACTGCAGGCGGGAGAGAAGAAGACCGAAATATGCTTCCTGAAACTCGATCTCATCCGGGTACTTTGCAGACCAGTTTTTCGCCTGTGCGAGAAGTCTGTCGGGAACCCGTCGGTATCCGGATGTCTGGGAATAAATGATATCGCTCGTCCGGATCAATGACATCCGGATCACCTTAGAATCCGGGAAAAGCTCCAGATACTGTTTCAGACATTCATACATTTCCAGATCATTTTCATGAGAGGTTCCGGTCTGACCCGCAAAAATGTTTGCAATACAAAGCGCAGCTGTTTCTATCGCCTTGCACATGTTATATCTGCGCCCGATCGTATCGGATACTTGCTTCAACTTGAGCAGGAGAGACCGGGAATCTTTTCCGCAGATCAGAGAATGGATATAATCGTCTGCATACTTCGTGGCAGTCCGGCACATCGTTTCCGGATTGCCATATTTATTCAGAAAAAACTCGATCTTTTCCCACTCAGGGCGGAGATCAGCATTAGAATTTTCATAATATTTCAGATGCAGCAGCAACCCATACTTTTCGCAGCAAAATTCACCCACTTCCAAATTTTCCGGCAGCATCTTTTCAACGTCGCAGCACTGTTCCAGCAAAGAGCCAAACTTTTCGACTGCTTCCGCATTATGTAACCCGACGCAATATGCATCCATGACCTCAATCCATTCATTTCGGAGAGATACCTTGCCGATGCGGTCTTTCAGGTAGGTAATAAAATGCTGTCCGCTCTCAAAAAGCCGGTCGATGTCACCTCGCTCAGTCAGAACGACCGCGATCCGCTTCCAGAGTTCCAATTCATAGCGCTGGAAGAGCGGCTCACTGGATAAAAGTACATGCTCGACGGTCTTCAGATCATCCACATTCCTTACATTGCCAAGCAGCCCGACATAATATTCGAAATAATTTAAAACCTCCCCCGGAGGTGTCACGGCAATCTTCTGAAGCTTCTTATTTGCTGGCCAGTCCTCAAGCGCACGCGAAAGAAACGCAGACAATCCCAGGACGGAATTTGCCCGTGCAAGCTTTGTAAAACGGTCAAGGTCCCGTTCATTTACTGCGTAGGATACAATGTATTCCTTTATAATATCCGGAAAGACCGGATCGATCAGCCAGGCAGTCGGAGGAAGCGATGCCTCATGCAGAGTTTTTTTAGTGATCAGGTCATCCAGCTTCTTCTGTTCATCGGCAGTGGCGATCCCCGCACTGACAAGCATCCGGAGATAGACTTCCTCCGGATCCGCGCTGATCTTCATATATGCGGCCATATATGCATACCGCTCATCCGCTTCCAGTGTCCGGAATGTTTTCACAGTTTCCGGCTCGATAGAGGTGGAAGTCTCCGGATCATGGAGCAGTTCCAGTACCGGATCATCTACGTCATCGGTCAGTTCATCCATCGCCACAAACAGATCCACGAACAGATTGTCAGCGCCGGGGCGTCTGCTCTGCCTATCAAAGAAAGCAATCAGCTTCTTACAGTCATCTTCCAGATAATTTTCCCCATACATGTCGGTAAGATTAAAATGTCCGATCGCACAGGCGACCGCGAGAACACGGAGATAGGAATCAACCATCGTGTCAGTGCCCAACAGGATCTTCCAACGCTTTTTCTCCTTGTTCAGATATTCAGACAGAAGGTCTTCAACCGAGTGAAAGTCCGCGTGCCCGCCTTTGCTGATCCAGACTTCAATAAAAATGCTGAGGTACAGTGGACGATCGCAGGAGAGAAAGATGGAAGAACGGTAACAGGATACGATCTGCCCGGCTGTTGTACCGATATCACGAAGACAATTGGCAATGAAATCATTTTCTGACAGCAGCGGCAGGTAGGTGGTCAGATAGTGCTCTGTGTAACGGACCTGCTCAGATTCCGAAAGAGACTCCAGAAGAAGAAATGGCTTCCCATATTCATCTGCCTCAAAATCACATCGGAAATCAGAAGGCAGCGCCCGCTTCAACTGGATCAGCCAGTCATAATCGGAGGAACTTCGGTGGCGCTCGATCAAAATGATCCTCAACTGATAGGGTGAATTTTCGAAGATTCCCAGATAAGCGGCAATCGCCTCAGCACAATCTGTTTCCTGACCAAGAACATAGTCGAACGCAACAACGGTGTCGGTAAAAGGCTGAAATCCCAGAATCTGGTTGGCATGTTTTCTTGCGAAAAATCCGAACCAGCCAAACGGCAGCTGCTTCATCCACTCCATGATAAGGCGGCTTTTTCCAATCCCGCCTTCCCCTAAAATCCCCCACCATGAGATCTTTGAGCCGGAGGAGAGAAACTCATTCAACGCGCAAAGCTCGGAATTTCGCCCGGTAAATGGGTTAAACTCATTTGCGAAATACATTCTTCCGAATGCAGAAGAGGCCACTCTATGATCCTGATACGGATTCACCGATATGACAGAACGCAAGCTGATCCGCTTTTGGAGACGCACCAGGGAAAGCTCTGCGAGAAACGACGGAAGATCCGCGTAGTCATCCCCGTAGAAAATAATAACGGCGTTCGGGGGAAGAGCCGGAACCTCATCGCCTTTTCTCATCAGATAAAAATAAGGAAGACCAGTGACCTTTAGCTGTTCCACTGCAAATGACATAAAACCAGCAAGGTTTGGATCTTCGACGGTTCCGCCGCATCCGACGATCATGATCGGATACGTGCTGATCAGGTTCTGGATGAATTGAGCTCCTCCATTTGCAAGAATATCCCGATACTGCGGATCATCTGCGATAATGTCATCAATCCCGCTTTTCTCATCATACATTCCATGGAGATGGATCACCTTGTTTTCGGATTCTCCGCGGAGAATAGAGAGAATTTCGACCGGAGTTTTATATGTAATTCCGGACGCCCCGACACTCTCCTCGATCTGTGTGTCATAGTTTGTCGTTGTGATCAGATCACCCATGCGCCAGATCCGCTGCAGCGCCTCCATGAAATTATGGTTTACCGGATGGAGCGCCCCGATCGTCTGCTCCATAAAGGCCTTATAGGCGCCGGCAGACTTTGTACGATCCAGAAGCCAGGTTGCGGCGTCGATCAGCTCATCAGTAGTCCAATTTCCGACCTTCGATTCGAGCACATCCTGCTCAGCGGAAGATAAATAGTCCTTTCCGGCAAGAATCCATCTCGGCCAGCTCAGCCCGTGCTCCCCGAGCGACATGGATGCGCCCGCACCGCACAGATATACGATCCGGGGACTGGTTATCAGGGTGTTTAAGAGTTGGGGGTAGGTGGATACGGGGATGGATGACATAACAGCACGCTCCTTTGAGTAAAAAGATTGAAAGTGACATATATAAGCTCATTATAGGACGCCTGGAGAGAGGACTCAAGAGAGTATAGAAACAAAATAGGATTTAAGAAAAATGTAAGAAATAGAGTGACTTGTTATAAACAGCGACATAAGAATCAGTTTTGAAGCAACGTTTATACATTTGCAGAAGTGGAATGAGGATTGACAAAAATAAATCAGAATGATAAAATATAAATCAAAGAAAAATAAAATAAATCACACAACGGAAAGAAGGTTCTATTTATGAGAAAAAAAGGGAGCAATGGGCGGAGATTAGACACTGTTGAGGATGAAATGCGTCAGGCAAAAAGAGCATTCGAAGCAGAGAAGGAAAAATTCGAAAATCATATACGATTTCATGTGATGGAAGATTTAAAAGAGAGAAGGTATGGTGATAAGCCAATGTTTTCGTATGAAGATATTGCTAACCGACATGGGATTAGTACAAGCGCAGTTCAGAGAATTGCTATGCAGGAAGGACTTACACGGCGAAAAAAAGCTTAATATAGTTGCAGGAAATGATAAACAAGATTCTGTGGAGATATCCCAGAACGTTCAAAGATTATCAACAGATGGGTATTGGGATGAAAAGCTGGAAAATGGGTGAATTGCAACAGTAAATTCTACTTTGCAGGATTAAATTCCACATGAAATAAAAAAATATTACGCTTGTATATGAAAATCCTCAAGATCAGGGTTAAAATAAAGGTAAAAGCTGTGGTTTTGGGGATTTTTCTGCATGCCGAGCGGAAGTCGAATTTACAGTTGTTTTTTTGGAGATAGTAAATTCCACCTCTGGGGAGTGTTCTGCGATGATGGCTGCATAAGAGTTTCCGCCCAGCTTTTTATTCGTTATGGTTTACTTTAACAGGTTGGGACTGAGAATGATTTCGTCTGCTGGGATTTTCCACAGATGAAAAGCGTCTAAAATCTTTTTGCCATATTGAAACTCGAAAACTTCATAAGGGCTCTTATTGCCGAGCTTCTTGCGAGAATAGGAGTTGATGTGGCTCATCATGAGATCGATTTGCTCCTGTGTGTATTGTCCGAGATCTGTTCCTTGCGGAATGATCCTGCGGATCAGTTCATGGTTGTTCTCGCAGCTTCCTTTCTAATAAGAAGCACTGGCATTGCAGTAGAACATATTTGTTCTCCGATTTCCCTAGGAGTCCAGTTCAATCGCGGAAGGGTTTGAAAATTCACTGCCGTTATCCGCCAGCAGGACAGGAAAAAGAGTGAGGAAACAATCAGGAAGCAATTCGAGATACAAGCGGTTGAAAATGTCAATGACAGATTGTGAATCATTGCGTTTTCGGAGAAAAGCGAGCTGCAGTCCTTGCTCGACGAAATGAATGGTGAGAAGGACTGCACCGCCTTTCGTGCCTTCCGCAGAGTCAATCTGCCGGACAGGAACATCGGGATGTTAAGCCAGAAAATTTTCAAAGCACTGAAAATCACGACCGATCCGGCAGGATTTGTCAACCTTAAGTTTTTTGGAAACATTTTTTCTTGGCCGCATACGTACCGTCCGTGGCATGTCGAGAGCCCTGGCAGTAAAAAGTCCGCTGTTTATATAGGCATACAGGGTTCTTTCAGATTTCATGAGCTCATCGGTATGGTGTACAGAGATATGGTGAAGGGACTGTCCCTTTATGAGAAGCGGAGACACCACATCGTCGAGTTGTTTGAGTTCCGCTTCGGAAAGAGCGAAACCGGACCGGGATTCGCTTCTGAGCAGCTCGTATTCTTTCTGGGCGTAATAGGCTTTGTAAAAGCGTTTTTCCAGAGAACACCGGGAACGTTGCTGACAGCCGTTGCAGACGTAGGGAGGTTTGGAAAGGTCAAGGCAAATATATTTTTCATAAGAAAGACATGAGGAAATACATTTACCACAAGTCCAGCAAAGCCTGTTGTTCGAGCAGGAACATTTCTGACAAAACTTCTGGAGAGAACACTGATGAAGGAAAGCAGAGCGGCAATCATTAAAGGACCGACCCAAAGCACCAGTTTTCTCAAAAGAGATATGCCCTCTAATTTCCTTTGAGATCGTAGTGCAGTCTTTGCCAAGTTCCCTGGCAATAGATTTAAAACTGTGGTGCTGGTTGAGTAAAGATTCAATGAGGACTCTTGCTTCCAGGTTTAAATGTTTTTGCTTATTCATAATGGACTCCTTACTGCTGGGAAGAAGAGCCATGTTTGTATAAAGAATTATAAAGGAAAAGTAGGAAGAATTAAATTCCATCCTTGGTATCATGGCAGTTTGCAGGATTAAATTCCACAGAAGAGTGGAATTTAACTTTGCAAGTGAGACTGTAACGAGAAAATATGTAAATTTCATTTTAGGGGTTGAAGTTTGGCAGGGAAAATGGTATTATATACGAAGCAGTAGGATGTTACTTTTTTTAGTCCAAATAATAACAATTATTTGAGGTTGAGATATCCGAAAGCAGTGATTTTGAATGGATGAGTGACCTGCATTGAGATAATGAAATCTTGATGCAGGTTTTTTATTATATGAGTGATTAATGGTGAATTACAAAATGGTTGAAATATAAAGTGATTTGTAATTCTCACTCCAATACTATGAAAAATATTAGTGTGAGAGGAAATTTTATGCAGCATGTTTTTATTGTTGGAGCCAAGGGCTTTACATATGGTGGTTATGAAACATTTCTCGATAAGCTTACAGAGTACCATCAGAACAAAGAAAGTATTAAATATCATATTGCTTGCAAAGCGAATGGGCCAGGAATGACAGATGAAACAAAATTGGCCGGTGCAATAAGAATATCGGATTCAGAATACATTTACCATAATGCACATTGTTTTAAAATCAAATCTCCGGAACTTGGTTCTGCACAAGCAATCTTCTACGATATTAAAGCACTTCAGTATTGTTGTAAGTATATAAAAGAACATAATATAGAACATCCAATCGTATATGTCCTTTCATCTCGTGTGGGTCCTGTAATGGGGCATTTCGCTAAGAAAATCCATGAAATGGGGGGGATATATTGTAATAACCCCGACGGACGTGAGGCCTTGAGACTTAAATACCATGCAGTAGTGAGAAAATATTGGGATTTATCAGAAGATGGAATGGTAAAACACAGTGACTTAAGTATATGTGATAGTGTGAATATTGAAAAGTATATTCAGGAACGTTATAAGAAATACAATCCTAAAACCACATTCATTGCATATGGCAGTGAAATTCTTCCGTCTGCATTATCTGATAATGATCCGAAATATATGGATTGGCTCAAACAGCACGATTTACGAGATCATCAGTTTTATGTTTCTGTGGGAAGATTTGTACCGGAGAATAATTTTGAAACGATGATTCGCGAATTCATGAAGAGCAAGACGGATAAAGACTTTGCAATTATTACCACTAACGACGATAAGTTTTTGGCAGAATTAGATAATAAGCTTCATTTTAGCAAAGACAAGAGAATCAAGTTTGTTGGCACAGTTTATGACAAAGAGTTACTAAAAAAGATTCGAGAAAATGCATATGCCTATTTCCACGGGCATGAAGTGGGTGGAACAAACCCAAGCTTGCTTGAAGCTTTGGGAGCAACAAAACTTAATCTTCTTCTGGGTGTAGGCTTTAATAGAGAAGTTGCAGAAGATGCTGCTCTTTATTGGACAAAGGAAGATGGTAATCTTGCAACGCTGATAGATAAGGCAGATGCATTGCCAGAAGAAGAAATTGAGTCATTAGGACAAAAGGCTAAGAAACGAATTAAAGATGCATACAGCTGGGAATATATTTGCCAAAGATATTTAGAAACATGGGAAATGTTAAATTGATTTTAAGAAGGTAATTAAGCGTGACAGATAATAAAAAAGTGCAAGACTTAACAATGAATACATTAAACGTCCTTATTAACTATTGTGAGGAGCATGATTTAAGGTATTACTTTACAGGTGGTGCGTTGATTGGTGTTCTTCGCCATAAAGGCTTTATACCGTGGGATGATGACATTGATTTAGGGTTGCCAAGAAAAGATTTTGACAAGCTTCATGAATTATTGAGCAAGGATATGCCAAAAGGATATGGAATCTGTAATCGATTCACGGATTCAAACTGGCATTTTGCCATGAGCCAATTTATTGATTTAGAATCGGAGATAGAGATTAACTTAGCAGAGCAACCGAGAAAGGCTCATATATGGATTGATATTTTTCCGATAGATGGGCTTCCAAACAATAAAATTTTACGTTGGTTTCGAGTAAAGCACATATTATTGAAACGCTATATGGTTCAAATTGCTCATATCACCACACAGGTAGATTCTCATAGAGATAGACCTACATATGAAAAGGTTATTATTGAATTTTGTAAAAAGGTACCGGTCGGAAAACTTTTCAATACAAATAAAATACTGGATAGTCTGGAAAGGTTATTAAGAAAATCAGATTTTGATAAAGCTGAATGGTGTGGGAACATGCTTGGCAGATACAGAGAAAGAGAAATTGTAAAAAAAGAGTGGTTCGGAACACCGAAAAAAGCTGCTTTTGAAAATAAAGAAGTAAATATACCGGAAAATAGTGATGCTATTTTAAAATGTTTGTATGGTGATTATATGAAATTGCCTCCGGAAAAAGACAGAATTGCACATGGCGTTAAAATATTGAAATGCAGAAACATATGGGAGGAAGAATGATATGAATATTGCTGTAATTATTGCTGGTGGTGTTGGTTCAAGAATGGGACAAGATCTGCCTAAGCAGTTCATCAATGTATATGATAAACCTGTTTTGATTTACACTTTGGAAAGCTTTCAAAAGCATCCTCAAGTTGACGCCATTGAATTGGTATGTATTGATGGTTGGCACGAAATTGTTTGGGCATATGCCAAGCAGTTCAATATTACAAAATTAAAGTGGATTGTATCTGGCGGAAAAACGGGACAGGAATCAATCAGAAATGGTGTATATGGACTGGAGGGAAAGGCTAACCCGGATGATAATATCATTATTCATGATGGCATCAGACCGTTAGTAGAGCCTTCAGTATTGTCGGATGTAATCAGCAAATGTTCGCAATACGGTAATGCTGTTACATCTATGCCATATAATGAACAGATTTTTGTTATCAACGAAGATGATGAAACTACAACAAACAAGTATATTCCAAGAGAAACGCTAAGACGTGTCTCAACACCGCAGGCATACAGATTTGATTTGTTGGATGCAAAGTATCATGAAGCTTTTGAAAAGGAAATTGGTATTTATGGATCACACTATACTAACACTATGATGGTAGAACTCGGTGTCACATTACACTTTGCAGCCGGATCCGATAAGAATATAAAACTCACAACGAAAGACGATCTGGAGATGTTTAAGGCTTATTTAAAGGCAGATAAAGATAACTGGTTGAAGTAAGCATAAGGAGATTTTGATGAACGTATATGACAATTCTTTATATTTAGAAGATGTGAATTATGTGGCGGATCTGAATTTGCCTTGGGAAAAATTAAATAATAAATCCATTATGATATCAGGAGCGACAGGCTTAATTGGCAGCATGCTTGTCGATGTTATCATGAGGAAGAACAATGATAATCTGAATTGTACGGTTTACGCTCTTGGCAGAAGTGAAGAAAGAATGCGTAATAGATTCAAATACTGTTTTGAAAATCCGTTATTTCGCTTTATTGAATATGATGTAAACAGAAAACTGTGTTTGACAGAAGATGTGACAGTAGATTATATTTTGCATCTTGCAAGTAATACACACCCTATGCAGTATTCTACAGATCCGATTGGAACTATTACGACAAATATTATAGGCGTTCAAAATTTACTTGATTTTGCGGTTGAGCATCATACCACAAGATTTGCATTTGCTTCGTCTAATGAAGTATATGGTGAAAATCGTGGCGATGTTGAGAAATTTGATGAGAAGTATTGCGGATACATTGACTGTAATACAATGAGAGCTGGATATCCGGAAAGTAAAAGATGTGGAGAAGCTTTGTGCCAAGCTTATAAAGCACAAAAGGGATTAGATGTTGTTATTCCGAGATTAACAAGGTCTTATGGCCCAACATTATTAAAAACGGATACGAAAGCATTATCACAGTTTCTGCATAAGGGCGTTGCCGGAGAGGATATTGTACTGAAAAGTGCAGGAACACAATTTTATTCATATTTATATGTTATGGATAGCGTATCTGGCTTATTGACTGTCCTTCTGAATGGCGAAAGCGGAGAGGCATATAACATTTCGGATGATGCATCTGATATTATGTTAAAAGATTTGGCAGCTATCATTGCTGATTATGCCGGGAATAAGGTTGTGTTTGAAATTCCGGATGCAGTAGAAAGTGCTGGATACAGCAAAGCAACGAAAGCTCGCCTTGATTCTTCAAAGTTAAATGGTCTTGGTTGGAAAGCTAAATATGATATCAAAACAGGTATTGCCAGAACAATTGAAATGCTAAAAGCAATAAATTAATTGTCGAAAGGAGTTTTATGAATTTAAAAGAGATGTTTAAAAAGCAGGGCGGCATAAAGCTCCTTAAACAATATTGGCAGGGAGGAGCCTTGTTTACCGGAATAGGGCAATTCCTATTGTTAGGAAAAAGCAGGACAGCACTGGAAATCCTAAGGCTTTCGGCTACTTTAAAAACTAAGCAAAAATTAGAAAAGAAATATAAGTGGAAGCTGGAAGAATTTGACAAAGCCTATACTGAAAAGGAACACAAGTCTTCGGATACAATATGGATTTGTTGGTTTCAGGGAATGGACAATGCTCCGGATTTGGTAAAAAAATGCTATCAATCAGTTATTAAAAATAATCCAGATAAAAAGGTGATAGTAATTACCGAAAAAAATATAAGCGATTATGTGACATTTCCGGGGTATATTGTGACAAAGTGGAAGCAGGGAGTTATTACGCATACGCACATGACAGACTTGCTGAGATTAGAGTTGCTGATTACTTATGGTGGCCTGTGGTTGGATGCAACGGTGCTATGCACCGGAATTGCACCGGAATATTTTTTTGACTCTGATTTGTTCTTCTTCCAGACATTGAAACCCGACAGGGATGGACATGCCAGCTATATCAGCAGCTGGTTAATGGAAGCAAAAACAAATAATAAGATTCTTATGGCTACCAGAGAACTCTGCTATGAATATTGGAAAACGAATAATACAATGTGGGATTATTTTTTGCTTCATGATTTTATGTCCATTGTATTAGAAAAATATGAAGAAGATTGGAAGAAAATTATTCCGAGAGATAATGCAACGCCACATATTTTGTTATTAAGGCTATTTGATCAATATGATGAAAAAATGTGGGCTACAATAAAGAGCCAAACGCAGTTTCATAAGTTGACATATAAATTCAGTGAAGAAAAACAGAAAGAACAAGGAACTTATTATAGGATATTGTTAGGTGAACAGGCATGAAAATAATGTACTTATTGTTTTCTTTTACAGTAGGGGGAACGGAACGATTAGTAGCTAATATTTGCAATCAGATGGAAAATCAAAATGAGGAAGTTCATTTATATATAATTAATGATTTAATAGATGACAATTTGCTCAATACATTGAATGAAAATATTCATGTCAAACTATTAAGAAGAAAAGTTGGGTCAAAAGACAAGATTTCTCCTTTATTTAAAGTAGCTAAATATATTAAAAAGAACAAAATAGAAGTTGTACATTGTAATTCATTTAATGCACCGGAGTTGCTCATTTTTAGCAAAATTGTGAATCCTAACTGCAAAGTCGTAAGTACAATTCATGGGATGGGACAATTTGAGAATATTGGGAAGAACAAAATACTTCTGAAGAATTGGGTATGCGATAAGTTTATAGGTATTTCAAATGCGGTTGCAGGAGATATAGTTGCCGCTGGAATAGACGAAAAAAAGGTAGTAAGAGTTTATAACGGAATTGAAACAAAAAAATATGACTGTGCAAAGCTGAAAAAATATGATGAAAATGCAATTGTTATAGGATGCGTTGCAAGGATAATGCCCGAATTAAAGGGGCAGGATATTCTATTAGGGGCAATAAAAATAGTTAAAAAGCAACATCCAAAAGCAATGGCTTTGTTTGCTGGAGGCATTGCTGAAAATCAACAAAGGAATTATGAAAATTTAAAAAATTACGTAAGAGATAATTCTTTAGAAGAAAATGTAAAGTTTTTGGGAAATGTAGATAATATTCCAGAGTTCTTAAATAAAATTGATATTTGCGTTGTTCCTTCAAGGTCAGAAGGGTTTGGATTGGCATTAGTAGAAGCAATGGCAATGGGAGTTCCGTGTATTGCAAGTAATATTGCAGGACCGAGAGAAATTATCGAAAAAACGGATTTGGGAATGCTATTCGAATCAAATAATTCGAGTGAGCTAGCAAATAAATTGGAAAATATGATTGTTGATTTTGTAAGTGAAAAAAATAAATTTTGGTCGATGAAAGATAAAATTAAGAGTTTGTTTAGTATAGAGAAGATGTGTAGTGAATTAAAAAAGGTATATGAAGATTAGTGAATTTAAATGATATCATATGAACTTGTCTTATCCAAACAAGAATTGAAAAGAAAGGCAATAGGTTATTTGAAATTTCAAATAGCTCTATAACATTGATTATGAAAATTAGGATCAGAAGAAGTACTTTAGTAATAGGTGTAATGATTTATTTTCTATTTAATACACCATATTGCTTTGGATATATATCTAATAGTACAGTGTACTTTTATGTAAAAATGATCTTCGGCATGTTTTTAACAGGATTAGTTCTGTTGAAAAGTCGTGGTAAAATTGAGAAAAATTTGAAATTTGGCATTGAAGCTTTTATGATACCATATTTTGTGGTGACCGTTATCTCGTTTGTAACGGGACTTTTGGTTTATCATTTAAGCATTAAGCCGTATATTACACAATCATTTCTTCTATTAATAGAGCAATGGATAATTCTTATATTTGCATATTACATATTTAAGTTTGAAAATGAAAATGCGATTCATTTGGTGACAGTTGTTGGTGTTATTTCATATACTACAGTTATAATTCATTATATTTGTTTGTCAGGTATAGATGGAATATTGCATCCCTTTAATAATCGAGTGGATGGAGTGGGACTTGAAGTACATGGTTTGACGTATATGTTTGTTTTGATATTGCTATATTATGGGATGACAAAAGGAATCAAGTATATTTTCAGAAACAAATTATTATGGTTAGTCACTTTATATGTGGTACTAGGTAATAAGAGGGCTGCATATCTTGGTGCGGCGATTGTAATCTTTTTGTATTGGTTATTGTTATCGTTTGGTAAAAAGAAAAAAATTATTGTTACAGTAACTACAGTTTTAACAGTAGGTTTTTTGTTTGGTTACATAGTGCTGATTCGCTCTGGATATTTACAAGAAATTGCTTTGCTATTCAATATAAGCGATAGTTTTAGATTTAATTTTTGGAATTATTTTAAAAAATATTATACAATTTCGCCGAGCTATGTAGGAAGAACGCTTTTTTTTACAGATTATTATATGACACTACCAGAGATACACAAATTATATCAATTTGGTGGACAAGGGCAAATGCACAATGATATTTTGAGAACTTATATCGGTTGGGGATTCTTGCCGTTCCTTTATTATTACATTAGATTACTATTTGTTAATATTAAGAAACTTGAGAAAAAGAATATATCTTATGCTGGATGGAAATTTTTCCCGATTATGTGCTTTTTTATTGTCATAGAAGGATTTGATAATATGATAGGAACATTACATTTTAATATGATGGTTTATTTGATTTTCTTTTTGTTTGTTAGTTATTATGATAAGGACTTCAGTAAGACAAGGAAAATAAAATGATGGATAGTGAAAATTTGAAGAACAGCATATTTTCTGGTGTGTTTTGGAAATTTGCAGAAAGAATATTAGCTCAAGGAGTTTCCTTTATTGTTTCTGTTATTTTAGCCAGAATTCTTATGCCATCAGATTATGGCATTGTTGCGTTGATATTAGTATTTATCAATATAGCTAATGTGTTTGTAACCAGTGGATTTAGCACAGCATTGGTACAAAACAAGGATGCTGATAGAATTGATTTTTCAACAAATTTCTATTGCAGCCTGGCAGTATCAATATTAGTCTATTTGATTTTATTTATTGCTGCCCCATTTATTGAAAAATTTTATGATATGCAGGGTCTGGCATTGATCTTGCGAGTTTTTGCATTAAGAATTCCATTGAGTGCATATAGTGCAATACAGCATGCGTATGTTGAAAGACATATGATTTTTAAAAGATATTTCTTTTCTACGCTTGGCGGAACTTTGATTTCCGGAGTTGTTGGAATTATTATGGCATATAAGGGTTTTGGGGCATGGGCTCTTATTGCACAGTACTTTACAAATACAATCGTCGATATTCTTGTATTGTCAATTACTGTTCCATGGCATCCGGAGTTTGTTTTTTCATGGAAATCAGCCAAAAGCATGATGAACTATGGTTGGAAAATACTTGCGGCGGATTTATCCGGAACCTTTTTTGACCAATTAAGATCTTTAATTGTTGGAAAAGCTTATACATCGGCCGATTTAGCATTTTATAATAAAGGTAATCAGCTTCCTTCTTTAATTACCACTAATATGAGTACCTCCATTATGTCGGTACTTTTCCCGGCAATAGCCAATATAAGTGATGAAAAAACACGAGTTAAAGAAATGACTCGAAAAGCTGTAAAAATAATGTCCTTTGTGATGTTTCCGATGCTGTTTGGTCTGGCAGCGGTATCAGGTCCGCTGATCAATGTCTTGTTTACATCAAAATGGGCGTTAGCTGTACCCTTTGTGCAAATATTAAGTATTTCGTCAGCGATTTCTTTGATTGGCGGTGTTAGCTTGCAGGCAATTAAAGCAATTGGGAAAAGTGACATTATATTAAAACTTGAGGTATATAAAAAACCGGTATATGTATTGCTTCTGATTATTGGAGTAAAAATAAATGTCGCGGCCGTTGCTGTTACCATGCTTCTTTATTCTATATATGGGAATGTTGTTAATGCTGGTCCTTTAAAAAAAGAAATCGACTACACTTATCGGGAACAACTTAAAGATTTGTCTCCGGCATTTTTGATGTCAGGAGTTATGGGATTGCTTGTATATATGGTTTCCTATTTGAAGCTAAATAATGTTCTATTGCTATTTATTCAAGTATTAGTAGGAATTGCCTTGTACTTAGGTATGGCGATGGCATTTAAGGTAGATACTTTAAAATATTTGCAAAACTTCTTGAAAGAAAAAATGAAAAGGTAACAAACTGATGATAAATAAAATTATGGATGCCATAAAAAATGGAGTTTTTTTATGGAAAACAAAGGAAAAAATCATAGAAACAATTCGAAAGAAAAATAGTTTACTCTATATAAAAGACAGAGATGCGAAGACCGTAGTATATCAATACAAAGACTATAAGAAACTTTATACAAAGTATAAAATGATAATTGATAGAGGGGCTGCTCCAAACTCTAATCATAAATTTTCTGATAAGGTTTGGGTATGCTGGTTTCAAGGCTATGAATCTGCACCACCTTTAGTTAAGGCTTGCATAAATTCAATGCATAAGGTAATGCCGAAAAAAGAGATAATTATTTTAACAAAAACTAATTATAAACAATATATAGAACTTCCGGATTATATTGAAGAAAAATTTGAAAAAGGTAAAATTGGCATGGCTCATTTTTCAGATCTTCTTAGAATTTCCCTTTTAGCTAAGTGGGGAGGAATGTGGATAGATTCTACAGCTCTATGTACGGATAGCGATTTTTTTAGATATGCGAGTAAACAACATCTGTTTGTATTCAAACAGTTAAATTTAGGAAATCAAGGAGAAGCTCCGATAATTGCATCAAGTTGGTTTATCTCAAGTGAGATTGGAAATCCGATTGTTGTATTGACTAGGAATTTGCTATATGCATATTGGCAAGATTATGATTACTTGTTAAATTATTTTACTTTTCATTTGTTCTTTGCAATGGCCTGTAGAAGATATGAGAATGAGTGGGAAAGTATTCCTGCCTTTAATAACAGTTCGCCACATATGCTGATGTTTGAATTGAAAAGAGATTACTCATCTGAAAGATGGGAACAGCTTATGAAAATGAGCGGCATTCATAAATTGCAGAGATATGATGATTACAGTGATTTAAAGAAATCAAATTATTGTAAGATATTAGATACCTATTTATAGTAATCAAGTTGAATTGAGGAGGAGAAACTAAATTATATGAATTATTCCAGAGTAAAATATCTTCTTACTTCAGGAAATTTTATAAAAAAGGGTAAACGAAAGTTCTTTAAAAAGTTTCTCCAACGTCCGTTTGCTGTACTTGTGTATTCATTACCAATTAAGGGAAATAGAATTGTTTTCGATAATTTTGGCGGTAAAGGATATGGGGATAGTACAAAGTATATTGCAGAAGAACTGATTAAGTCGGGAAGAAACTATGAGTTAGTTTGGCTAGTAGATAACCTTTCATCTTATGAATTCCCTAAGCAGATAAAAACAGTGAAAATCGATTCTATTAAAGCTTTATATATAAGAGCTACGGCAAAGGTTTGGATTGACAATGTCAGACATCTTCATCCGGTAAAAAAGAAGAAAGAGCAAGTATATTTACAGGCATGGCATGCTCCATTTGGCCCTAAAAAAGCGGAAGCTGATGCGGAAAAAGAACTTGGTGAAGATTATGTGCGAGAAGCAAAATATGATGGACAGATAGCTGACGGTATAATTTCCAATAGTAAACTGCTGGATAACCAATTCAAACGTGCATTTTGGTTAAGTGATCATGTCGAAATACTATCATATGGGCTTCCAAGAAATGATTTTTTTGCAAGGCAAATTGACAATACATCTGAATATGATTTCTTAAGAAAAAAATTTGGGTTTGAGAAAGACTGTTTTTATATACTATATGCACCTACTTTCAGAGATAACTATTCATTAGAGGGCTACAAATTAGAGTACGAAGAAATAGCGAAAGAATTTTCTAAAAAAGTTAATAAAAAGGCCAGAATCGTAGTACGACTTCATCCAAATGTTTGGAATCAAAGCAACTTTATAAATTATGGAGAAAACATACTTAACGGAATGATATATCCCGACATGCAGGAATTACTATTAGCATGCGACGCTTTAATATCAGATTACTCATCATGTGTATTTGATTTTGCGATTCTAAAGAGGCCTGTATTTATATGTGCATTGGATATAAAAGAATATGAGAAAACCAGAGGGCTTCTACCGGAATTTTACGATTTTCCATTTCCTATGGCAACATCAAATGAGGAAATGCTAACAAATATTAAAAACTATGATCAAAAAACTTATTTTACTAAGGTGAATCGGTATTTTGAAGAATATCCACTATATGATGATGGAAATGCGTCCAGAAAGGTTGTGGACTGGTTAGAAAAAAAGATTAAAGAAAAATAGTAGGAGTTTTGTGATGAGTAATGAACTTGTTTCTGTAATTTTGCCAATATACAACGTTGAATTATATCTGAAAGAATGTATTGAGTCTGTAATTGGGCAAAGCTATAAGAATTTGGAGATTATTCTTGTTGATGATGGATCAACGGATCAAAGTCCATATATATGCGATGAATATGCGAAAATAGATAGCAGAATAAAAGTAATTCATAAAAAGAATGGCGGATTATCGGATGCGAGAAATGTTGGAATTCAAGTCTCTTCAGGGGCATATATTGCTTTGGTTGATTCAGATGATTTGATTACACAAAGCTTTATTGAAGAACTTTATGAATGCTGTATAAAATCAAACGCTATGATAGCCGTATGTGCATATAGTAAATTTTCAAATGAAGATGAGATTGTTTTTTCTGATAACCAGGACAATGCTCAAATAATATCCGGAAGAGAATTAATAAAACAGATATATCTTGGACAAGCTGGGAAGTTCGGGTTTGTAGCATGGAATAAATTATATAGCAGAAAATTGTTTGATAGTGTTCAATATCCTTTTGGAAGAATTTATGAAGATACGTTTACAACGTATAAGTTGTTTTTGAATTCAAATCAGATTGCATTGCTAAACAAATCTTTGTATTTCTATAGAATACGATCTGAAAGCATAATGTCAGCAAGAGTAAGTTTGAAAAAGATAAAGGATGGAGTAGACGCAGATGCTTCAGTTGTTAAATATTTTCAAGAGAACCAAGACTATGGAATATTGCCATATGTAAGTTCTTATTTTTGCAAGCAGGCAGTTTTGACATATTATAAATTGATCCCCAAAGTTAATCATGATGAAAAAGCAGAGGCAAAAAAATATCTAAAAACTGTATACAGAAAGACTTGGATTTATTGTAGAAAAAGCAATATGAATTTCAAAAAGAAAGTATTTTACAGTCTGATAAGAATGGTGTGGTCAGTATATTGAAATCCTTTAAACGGAGATTTTATATGAGTAATGAAGCCCCCAAAAAGCAACAATCTAATGTAGATGTTATGAAATTTATCCTTTCTCTTATGGTTGTTTGTATTCATACAGGAGTTACATCACTAATGCCAGCAGATATAGGAAAGTTCTTTAACTCGATATTTAATCTAGCTGTGCCGATTTTTTTCGTATATAGTGGATACTTTTTCGCATGTAAAGATAAACTGATTAAGAAAGATAAATTGATAAAATATTCAAAGCACATTGTAAAATTGTATATTTTATGGTCTGCAATTTATCTCCCGATTTGTATACAAGCATATATTGGAAATGGTTGGTCAATACGAAAGTGTTTACTTAATTATAGTGTGGGATTTTTTATATTGGGACAGCATCCATATTCGTGGCAATTATGGTACCTATGGTCGTTGATTTTTATTGGCATTATTCTTTATATATTTGAATTGTTCAAGCTTGGAGATAAAGTGGAAATTCTCTTATGTTTTGCTTTGTTTTTGATTTTTTCCGGAAGATCAACTAGTTCAGAAATATACGTTAATAGAATTATGTATGGGAATTGTGCAGGCATAGGTTATTTTGCTGCAGGAATGTTATTGAGGAAAATTAACTTTGTAGCAAGAGAAAATAAATATTACTATTACTTTTTAGGGGGGGTAGTAATCATGTTTCTATTAACGTATTATGTGTTTGAATCACATTCAACATTATGGAATGTTGGGAGAATTATAACTGTATCTGGTATTGCTTTTTTGACATTAAACATTCCAATGATAAAAATTAAAAACGGATTTTCCCTATGGCTTAGACATACAAGTGAATGGATTTATCTTACGCATTTAGTATTCCTCTATATATTTGATAAATTTGTAGGCTTAGGAAATTTTGAGATGACGTGCTTGATAATTTTTATAGAAATAAGCTTAGCATTACTTTTAAATAATTCTCTATCTAAAAAGAGAGATGTCTTTCAAATGTTGTTATAAAGAAATTATATTATGAGTAGAAGTTGGTGAAAAGGTGGGAAAACTAGTAATATTTGTACCTCATCAAGATGATGAAACTAATTTGGCAGGTAATATATTATCGTATTTGGTAAAACAATATGATGTATATGTTGTGTATTCATCATTGGATGCAAATCCTGATAAGGCTTTGATTAGAAAACAAGAGGCCAGAAATGCATGTGCGGTGTATGGAATAGAAAGAAATAATGTTATTTTTCTGGAATTACCAGATACGCCTAATAGGACTGGACACCATTTTTTTACAGATGGGGACAAAAATATAATATTAAAGTTTGAAGAAATTCTGAGAACGTTGATGCCAGAAGTGATTATAGGGACGGATTTTGATTTCCATTCGGATCATAGAATGGTATCGTTGGCATTAGATGAAGCTGTATTTAATATTATGAATGAAATCAAAACGTATACACCGTTATATTTGAAGGGATTTTGTTATGAAACAGCATATTATGGTGTTGATGACTATTCGGCTACAGATTTGAAAAATACGAAGATAGGCAAAATACCGTTAAGCAATGTTTCATATAAATGGGAGGACAGAATTTCTTTAAGTAGCCAAGAAGAAAATGGCTTTATTTTTTTGAAAACACCATTTAAAGCGTTGGCATGTCATAAGAGTCAATATGCAGCACTGCACGCAAGGATGGTTATTAATGCAGACAATGTGTTTTGGAAAAAAAGAACGGATAGTTTGTTAATTAGAGATGCAAAAATAACGGCTACTTCAGGAGATTCAATAAAAATCAATGATTTAAAGGTTATTGATACGAATGATATTATTACCGAAGATCCTTTGCAGATAGATTATTCAAAAGGATTGTGGAGGCCGGATGATTCAGACTTGAATCCGTGTATAAATATAGCGTTTAAAGAAGAAAAAACTATTGAGCAAATAGTGCTACATGGGAACCCGATGATTGACCATATAGAAAAGTGCAACATTGAAATACATCTCGGTGAACAGATGTTAAGGGTGGATTCTTTGATGCCATATGGTCAGCCAACTATTTTGAATATTGATATGGTACAGTGTTTGCACATGGAAATACGCTCATTATCTAAAACATGTATTTCAGAGATAGAAGTTTTCCAACCAGCTCAAAGAAATGAAAACAAATTGAGTTGCGTAAGACAGATAAATTCAAATTCAAATAAATGGATTGATTTTTGCGATAGATGTCTATTTAAAGGCTTTGTACTGATTGTAAAAATAAAAAGAAAAATGGAATTTTTAATAAACAAGATGTGAGTGAGTTTATACAGAAAAGTGAGGAAGGCATTATGCTTTGATTATTCTGGGGACTGTTACATTGCGATGTTCAAGAATCGAAGGGGCAAATTCAAAAATGATATTTAAATATAAGATAATAAAGTCAAGTAACGAACTAAAAGAATATGAAAGTGTATGGAAAAAACTTGAAACAGGAAAGGAAATGACGGCATTTCAATCATATGATTGGAATGTGTTACTTGTAGAACAATGGCTAAAATTTGCGTATAATAGGCTATTATCCGATATATGTATTGCTGAAGTAATTGAAAATAATAATACAGTTATGTTATTCCCATTAATTGTACAGAAGAAATCTTTAGGGATAAAATGGTTGGGGAGAAAAAGAGGAATTTACTTTTTAGGAATTGAATCATGGTCAGATTATATGAACGCCATTTATTCTGAGTTTAATAACCTATGGTTTGATTTTGCATTCAAAGAAATTGCAAAGCAGTTCCCAGGATTAGATATTAATCTAAATTGTGTTAGAGATGACACAGCTATTTCTATTTGGTGTACTAAAAAAGGATTTCAAGACCGTTTGACAACATCTGTATTTATTGATTTACCTGAAAGCATTGAAGCGTATAATCAAAAATTGTCAAAAAGTACAAGGCAGAATTTAAGAACTGCATTAAACAGGATGAAGAAAGATAACTATGAATATGAATTTTCTATTTGCAGCAATATAGAAAGTGATGAAATAATAAATAATCTATGCGATATTCATACCAAACGTACAAAAGTCAAAAATAAAAAATCAAAAGAAAAATTAGATTTGTTACATTATTATTCAAAAATATGGCATGCTTGTTATGTTGATTGGCATGATAGAAAATATGATATCATTAAAAATAGTATGAAAAGAATGAGCAATTCAATATTTGTTATTGTAAAATTGAATGATGTGATTGTTGGCTATTTATACGGGTTAATAGACAATAGAGCCATCAGAGTTATGCAAAATTGTTTCAAGATGGAATATGCCTTTTACTCTCCTTTATTTAGAGGAACTTATGATTTTCTTATCAAGCAGATACAGAATTATAGCAAAAATATTATGCAGATAGATTTTACTCGAGGCGATGAGGCATACAAATATAAATTAGGGGGGGATGAAATGCAATTACATAATTATGTAATTAAAGATGGGGAGATTGAATTACGATGACAGTATGAGCAGATACTGTCAATAGTTTTTCGCAAATTCGTTTTTAAAACCTAACCGCCCTAATTATGAAATGCTGGATTTTATCTGTCCGAATGAAGCACCTTGAACGAACAAGGAATAGACAGTAGTCCGATTTCAGGGGGCGGTAAGGGCATAGTTCACCTGTAGAATTAAAGCTATTCCCGGTAATCAGGATGTCAGATCCTCTTCTTGAGAAACAAGCATGGCTGTTAGATGTTCCATGTTGAGATAACGCTTGCTTCCCCATTCACTGGAAGCGACATGTCTTAACCTGGCACATACAAGCATAAGTGCAGACTGACCATCCGGGAATGTTCCGACCACCTTGGTTCTTCGCTTGATCTCCTTGTTTAAGCGTTCCAGGGTGTTGTTGGTTCGGATTCTTGTCCAATGCTCGCTTGGAAAACTCATGTACGTAAGTGTCTCAGATATGCTTTCTTCCACTTTTTGAGCCGCTTTCGTCAGCCTCATTCCACGAAGCTTTTCTGCAACCGAAGCTGCCTTCTGTAGTGCTGCCTCCCGGTCCTCCTGGGCATGGATCGCTTTTAACATTTTAGCAACTTCCTTTACCTTCTGCTTTGGAACAACAGAAAACACATTCCGATAAAAGTGTACGGTGCATCGTTGATATTTAGCGTCTAGGAAGACCTGGCCGATTGCTTCTGTCATTCCAAGAACTTTGTCTCCAGTAATCATTTTTACTCCGGAGAGACCGCGGGACTTTAGCCATACAAAGAGATTTTTCCAGCTTTCAAGGTCTTCTTTTAATCCTTCACATGCTCCAAGAATCTCGCGATATCCGTCTTTATTAACACCGATTGCAATCAGAACAGAACAGTTTTCGAATTCACCGCCCCAGCATCTTTTCAGGAAGATCCCATCAACAAACACGTAGGGATATTCGCCTGTAAGCTTGCGATTCCGCCATTCTTCAATGTGCGCATATGCTTTCTTGTTAGGATTGCTGATCGTACCAGGAGATACTTTTGTGCCCCAAAGAGCCTCAGAGATGTCCTCTACGCGCCTTACAGAGACACCGGCAAGGTACATTTCAATCAGAGCTTCTTCCACGGAGGTTTCACGCCGCTTGTAACGTTCGATGATAGATGTTTCAAAGGTAAGTCCCTTGAGCTTCGGCATTTTGATATTGATCTCTCCGGAAGTTGTTGCATATAGCCAAGTTTAGCGGCCAGCAAGGACGCATTCTCCGGCCAGGCAGGGCCAAATTAACCGGCCAGTTTTGCTGGTGACCAGCAAAGAGGGAAAACACCCTCTTCACTGGTCCTGCCCAAGTATAATAATAAGCTAAGCTCTCTCAATCAAAACCGTAAATCCTGTTGTGAGACGCCGCCGGATACCATCCAGCTTTCCGTAGCATTCTTCCTTGTCACTGAGTTGCTTTCCCCACTCGTCAGGCGAGTATTGGCAGCTGAAGAGTGTGGAGGTTCCAAAATCATCTCGCATTTTCAGCAGATGATAGAGGATCTTGATTCCTTCTTCAGAATACTGCAAATTCCGGTCGACCTGAGCACTGATTCCGCTTAGAGCTGATCACACCTTCCGGTCATATCTGAGCATCTTTCCGGTTTAACTGAGCATCATATTTTAAATGTGTTATAGTTCCTTCATAATCATTTATACGATTACAGAAGGAGGCATATTTTATGCAAAGCTACAACACCATCATAGGTGTCATCCAGATGCGCCAGGACAACTGCCCAAGCAGATCTATTATGGAGCGTTACAGGATCGGCTCCGGAACCGTGAGCCTGATCATAAACCGCTATGCATCAAGCGGTTTATCTCTTCAGCAGCTCCAGCAGCTGTCGCCCAAAGACGTGGAAAATACCTTTTATCCACAGAAAAATTTGCAGCGTAAAGAGGTTCCACAACCGGATTTTCAGGCTTATTACGACCGGATCCATGCCCCAAACAGCCGGGTAAACATTTCTTTCTGTTGGCTGGAATACAAAGAAGCACATCCGGAAGGTTATGAAAAAACGCAGTTCTATGACCTTTACAGTCGCTTTGTAAAGGAAAACTACGGCGGGAATCAGATCTCTATGGCTGTAAACCGTAAACCAGGTGAAAAGATGTACATTGATTGGGTCGGTGACCAGCCGGAACTGCTCACGGATGTAGAGACCGGAGAAATACAGAAAGTTCATGTTTTTACTACCACGCTCGGAATCAGCAGCCTGATCTATGCCGAGGCATTTCCGAATGAGAAACTTTCGTGTTTCACCGAAGGCTGTACCCATGCGGTTTCCTTTTACGGAGCAGTTGCAAAACATTTCGTGCCGGATAATCTAAAGACAGCAGTAACCAAACATACAAAAGACGAGCTTACCTTACAGTCAACGTTCTCTGATCTGGAGGATTTTTACGGTACGGTTGTTCTTCCGCCTCCTTCCAGAAAACCCAAGGGCAAACCAACAGTAGAAAATCATGTACGGTATCTGGAAACGCATCTGATTGAAAAGTTGAAGGAGAAGATCTTTACCTCTTACGAAGAATTGAATGCCGAGATCAAAAAGATAGTAGCGGCACTCAATACCCGGCCTTTCCAGAATCGTTCTTTTTCAAGACGGGATGCTTTTGAGAAATATGACAAACCGTGCATGAAACCACTGCCAGGCGGATGCTACACGGTCTGCGATTACAGGGCTGTCCTGAAGATCCCGAATAATTATCATGTTGAGTATGATGGCCACTACTACTCCGTATTTTACTCTTACTGCGGAAAACCTGCAATCGTAAAAGCAACGCCCTCAGAGATCCGGATCTGCGACCAGTATAATAAGCTGATCTGTACGCATAAGAGGGTCTACCGGGATCTTCCGCGTTATATCACATCCGACGAGCATATGCCGCCGGAGCACCTTTATTACAAAGATATCAATTCCAAGGACGGGAATTATTACAGGCGCTGGGCGTCCGTATTCGGTCCTTCGATGTCTGAACTGATAGAGCGGGTCCTTAAGGCTTCAAAACATGAAGAACAGGCTTACAACGCCTGTGCAGGCATTCTTCATCAGGCAAAAAGGATTCCTTATGGAATCGCCGAAGAAGCTGCAAAAAAGTGTATTGACTTGAATTCTTGTAAATATTTCACCTTTAAACAGATCCTTAAAAAACTGAATGTGAAAGAGCTGTCAGGAGCTCCGCCTAAGGCGCTTCCTGAACACGAAAACATCCGCGGAAAGGATTACTACAAGTAGAGGTGAACGATAATGGCTTACAGAATGAAAGATTACACTTATAACGATAAACTCACGAAGGAGCAAAACATTCTCATGGACCGTCTTTATAAGCTTCGGATGTCCGGGATGGCAGAGGCATTTGCAAAACAGCTGCTTGATCCGAACACAGGCTTGGAGTCGTTTGAGGTACGTTTCGCGGATATCATAAATCAGGAATGGAATCAGCGCGAAAACAAGAAGTTTAATAAACTTCTCAAACAGGCAACTTTAAAGTATCCCGCAGCGGATCTCGACGCTACGATCTATGAACCAGAACGCCAGTTAAATACCCATGTCATTGAACTGCTCGCAGAGTGCAAATGGATCGATGAACCGAATAATCTCCTGATTACTGGTGGCGCCGGATCAGGAAAAACATATATTACCTGTGAATTGTGTATTGCGGCAATGCACCAAATGCGGACCGTTAAATATATCCGTGCCAACAGTCTTATGACGGAATCGGAACATGCCCATCAGGAAAGCACTTATTATGAGTATTCGAATAAGATGGCATCCTACGATCTTCTTGTGATTGACGATTTCGGCCTAATGGACCTGGATATGAATAAATGTCGTGATCTGCTCGAAATCATAGAAGCCAGGGACTGCCGCAAGTCAACGATCATCATTTCCCAGCTTCCAGTTGATAAATGGTACCCATTGTTTGGTGATCATACCTATGCGGATGCCTGCCTCAGCAGAATGACCGCTAAGGCCTACCGGCTGCACTTTTCTGGCAATGACCGACGTATAAGCAATAGCAACTAGTTGACTATCTGAGCACTGCTCAGTTTAAAGCGGAATGGCGCTCCGTTCCTTCGGAACGGATGCGCAGATTCTGCGGAATATGCAGTGCTGTTTAGTGGATTCAAAGGGTTATGCAGCACTACAGAACATAATTCTGCTCACAGCATAATTCTTTTTATGTTCTATAGAGCATAAAAAGAAGAACTGGCAGGTGATCGATACGATCAATGGTGCGAAATCATCCGCGATTATTTACAGCATCGCAGAGACGGCAAAAGCGAATAACCTAAAACCATACGAATACTTTGAACACCTTCTGACAGAGATCCCCAAGCGCATGGATGACAGCGACCGGTCATTCTTAGATGAACTGCTTCCATGGTCGGAAAAGTTGCCGGACGTTGTCAGAAAACCGAAAAAGCAATGAAGCAGAGCCGCGGAAGCGGCTTTTAGCTTATAGGGTACTTGGTATGGAGCGTTTACGTACGGACAACTAATTACATGCCCTTATTTTCCAATTCTTGTTTTGATTTTTTCGATTGCCTCAATTATAGTATCATCTTTGATAATAAGTAATGTACCTAAATAAATCCCCCCTCCGATTATTATACATAAAAAAGTATTAATAATAGATGATTGCAATTTGGGGGACAGAGTGTATATAATAATAAACATAACAAACGAAGATATAACATATTGTTTATTGTTATTAGCTATTTTCCAAAAGCAAAAATCCTTTCTTGTACAAAATATCTGTACTCCAGTTACACTTGCTTCAGCAATTACAGTGGCAATTGCTGCTCCGATAGAATAAAATTTAGGAATTAAAATCAAATTCATTAGGAAATTGACTATGCAGCCAGATACAACAGAAAGAGTATATTCTTTTTGTCTTCCGATCGGTAAAAGATACTGTGTCCCCATAATATTGCTTAAGGCAATGAGGACAAGTATTGGCGCAATTACTATTATATTAGGTACAACTCGATTATAACCATTTCCAAAAAACCATGGCACAAAATTACTGCAAATAGCCATTAGGCCAAACATCATAGGAAAAGCCAAAAAGAATACAAATCGAAATGATTTGACTAAATAGCTCTTAACCTGTTCTGTCTGATGTTGTTTAAATAAGTTCGCAACCCTAGGCATCATAACAGTCCCCATGGATGTCACTAATGTCATGGCTATTTTTACAATTTTTTGTCCTTGCTCATAATAAGCTACTTCTTCAATTCCTGTAAGAAATCCAATCATAGTTTTATCAAGGACAGTGTATACCGATGTTGCAATTTGTGGTAGAAAAAGAACAATTGTAGGTCTAACATGTTTTTTTACACTTAGCCCCCGCAACCTAACTCTTCCAACAAGTTTAGGTATATATGCCCACATAGACAGATTGCCAAGAAATAGCGTTGCTGAATGGCAAATTACATACAGACATAGATCATCAGCAGATTTAACAAAAATAAAAATCAGCAATACACCTATAATCTTGATTATGAAATTTCTTATAACGATTTTTTTAAAATCTTCTATGCCTTGAAAAAACCAAGATATATCTACCATAGAAGCTAAAATATCAAGGCTCATAATAAGAAAAATAGACGCATATGTTCCATGAGCAGCTAAGGTGAAAAAATAAATAAAAAGGGAGATAGAAACGGTGATTATCCTTAATATAACCAATTCCCAAAATACTATATTTCTTTTTTCTTGCTCATGCTGAACATATGCAATTTCTCTTTGACCATATAAATTTAGACCAATGCAACCGAACAGGATGAAATATTGAACAATAGAATTAGTATAGGAAAAAGTTCCTATCCCTTTTGCCCCAAGAGTTCGTGATACATATGGTGTAGTAATAAGTGGAACTATTAAAATTAATATTTGATATGAGAGATTATATAAATAGTTTTTTACAATTTT
>OOCY01000490.1_pt1 | contig 31629 bp, 26 predicted proteins | sample 1671291 | NCBI WGS metagenome assembly OOCY01 (sample SAMN06348141, study PRJEB24527) | human gut metagenome | biome: human gut; feature: ankylosing spondylitis patient; material: feces | host: Homo sapiens | place: China | collected 2015-10 | reverse complement strand
ATTTTCATGTTAAAAGAACAGGACAGCACGCTAACGCGCACTGCCCTGTTCTTCTTTTCTCTATTCTACTTTGCTTCTCCCTCCGGGAAAATAATTTTATTCACGAAGAAGAATACCACCATCGATACGCCTCCGTTGAGCACGGTTGTTCCGATATTGTAAAGCCATCCAGGTACGAACATTCCTGCTACTGCAACCCAGATACAGTTAATTGAGTTTACAATACATGTAACAATACAAAATGCAATCAGATACCAGAACGCCTGATACCAGATCTTTCCTTTGCTGCGGAACACAAAGCTTCTCTGGATTGGGAAGTTGATGCACTCGCCAATGAGCATTGCGATCATGTATGCACAGAAGTACGGCAGTCCGCCATGCGCCGCATCATATCCGATGATATTCCATTTAAATGTCTCACCGAATAATGTAATGTCGATTCCCGGGAAACCGAAATCAATATTCGGAAGTCCTGCAAACGCAAGTGGCAAAAACAGCAGCATTACATATTTAAGTACAGTGATCAGATTACTTACGATTACGAACAATCCGCCTTCTCTTATCCATTTTGAAGCACTCGGATGTTTCTCGGCAAAACGATTCCATATGTTGTTTGACTTATCCATTCTACATTCTCCATTCTTCTAAGATTCTAGATTCTATTGTCCTCTCTCGGACTTCGTATCTATATCCTAACATGGATTACATGCCTATCTATTGCACTTACATAACCTGCACTTTTTCTGCATAAACTGTATACGTTCTTTCTTATCGGAACCAAAAACTGTGTGCGATCTTAATCTCCTTGTTCTTCTTTAATCGGAATTAATATCTTCAAGTCAAACCAGTTTTCTTTTGTATCGATCGTAACTGCTCCGCCGTATTTATTCACTGTATAACGGATACTCTTCATTCCGTATCCATGATACTTTTTGTCTTTCTTTGTTGTCGCAATATTTCCATCCTGATACTGCAATTTTTCTTCACAGTAATTCTCGAACTTAAGAATCAAAAATGCCTTCTGTCTGGACACTGTCACATGAATCAGTCTCTTCTCCTTGTCCTGTATCTTCATCTCACATTCAATCGCATTATCGAGTGCATTGCCAAAGATACTGCAGATATCCATAACATCCATAAAGTCTAACAGTGTTCCGTCTGCCACACAGGTAAGTGTAATCCCATTCTTATTACAATACAGACTTTTGCTCGTCAGCACAGTATCGAGAACTTTATTTCCGGTTTTATTCTGTGCTTCATACTGACGGATCTCCGCCTCCATCTCATCCAAAAATGCTTCTCTTTTCTGAGGATCTTCCTCACTTCTCAATACTGCAATCTGATGTTTCAGATCATGATATTTGTAATTGATCAACTCAATACTTTCCTTTGACTGCACATACTGTGCATATTGATTCTGAAGTACATTCTGAACTGCCTCAAGTTCTTTTCTTGCCCGCATCTCACAGCATTGCATAAGATGTGCGTACAGAATCGCAATTCCGGCAAGATCCACGATTGTACGAATATTTGCTATCTCAAATGAATACCTTCCGGAAAATGGAGTATTTACCGTGAGATAACTAATGTTGCTGACAGCAAAAACAGATATCGCAATCAAAAATGCTGAAAAACATTCTTTCCAACCTATCTCCATCTGTCCATCTTCCGGGAAATGTACATGCAAGATCTTGAACAAGATCACGCTGATCATTCCATATCCAAGGATAAGGGCTGACCACTCTTTCCACCATACTCCTGATTGCGCTATCCTAAAGTAACAAGCAACCTGCCATTCTATCGATGCCATGAATTCTGCCACAACAAATGCGATCAGCACAAAATATACTGCGTCTGTTATTTCGATCGCACAGGATACATAAATGAAAAACAGCATAAGGAATACTGCTACGATCATGCAGGGAATCCAGAAAAACAATCTGACATCTTCCGTCACAACCATGAATCCGCTCTGTACAACAAGCATCACTGCCATGATCACACCTGTCTTTATTTTTGAAAATCTCTTTTTAAATGGCAGGATAAATATCATGCATGCAAGCCACTCTGCAATTGCCGAGTAAAGTCTCGGGATATCCGGCATCAAATGATCGATCATTTGATCACCTCTCCCCAATATCTTGTCAAAGCTTCCATAAATTCCTTTTTACGTGCACGACTCAACACCAGTTCTTCACCTTTTACCACCGCACAGTTGTCCTGAATCCGGTCTACGTGCTGCAGATTAATCAGATATCCTTTATTTCCTCTGCAGAAGTTCATCCCAGAAAGCTTTTCATCCATCTCTTTCATTTTCCCTGTGGTTTCATAATCCCCAAGGATCGTATGAAGGATCAACGTATGTCCCTGACTTTCAATATAGTAAATATTTGCGATATTAATACGCACCATACCGCCTTTTATATTTACCATAATCACCTTTGCTTCTCGCTTTTTCATACGTTCGATCGCGCGATTCAATCTCTGGGAGAACGCAAAATAAGAAACTGGTTTCAACACATAATCCAACGCATCTACCGCATAACCTCTAATTGCATACTGTGCCATGTTTGTAATAAAGATGATTACAACTTCACTGTCCATTTTACGGATTTCTTCCGCAGCGGACATTCCATCCATGAATTTCATCTCGACATCCATAAGGATAATGTCGAACTGAGATTTGTATTTATTGACAATCTGATCTCCATCGGAATAAATGGTTATCTCGAACGCTTCTTGATTCTCTGTCTCGTATTGACGCAGAAATTCTTCCAGCTGTTTTGCATACATTGCTTCATCTTCTACAATCGCAATTTTGATCATTTGAATCCTCCTCCTACTATCTTTCTATATATAATAAAGGATTTTTTTATCTATCTCAAGTCGTTGCTACACTTTATATAACTGTTCAGAGGCGATTATGTTATCATAACGAAAACAGGATTGGCCTGTTTTTTGCTGTCCAATCCTGTCTTTCATAGTTTCATATATTACGCTTCTGCGTTATCTACATTTTTTCTTTTCTTTCTGAAACGTACGATCACGATCGCATCTGCTGCAATTAAGAGAACTGCCAGAATTACGTCTACTGTTACGAAAAGTTTTGTCATATTGCTCATACCTGCAGCCGGGTTACCATCTGCATAGTATCCGCTGTTTGCTACAGTGTAGAGAATATTCTTACATGCCTGTCTCATTGCCAGTACTGCTGTTGCACTCTCATCTGTAAGCTTGTTAGACTCAGCACTGTTGAATCCAAGCATCAGGTCATTCCCGTTTCTGATACAGTGATCTGTGATCATATATCCATAAGAACCGTCGTAATCTGTCTCTACCATTCCAACGAATCCCCATTCTCCACGGAGAACGTTATTCAGAAGTCCGTTGTTTGCACAGCTTGGAACTGTACCAATCCAGTTAAAGGATGACATTGCTGCTATTGCATTTCCTTCAAATCCTTTCACTGCAAGTTCGAATGCTTTCAGGTATCCTTCACGGATTGTCTGCTCAGAAGCAAATGTCAGAAGGAAGGAACAACGATTTGCTTCCTGATCATTTAATGCAAAATGTTTGATATAAGGATATACACCTTTCACTGCAGCTCCATTCATCTCATTCGCTGCCATGTATCCGGATAATACGCCGTCTTCTGAATAGTACTCGAAGTTACGTCCTGCAAATGCAGATCTGTGGATATTCATTGCCGGTCCATACCATCCGAAGTTATCTGCGTCAACATATTCCTGTCCCATAGAATCTCCGACTTCTTTTGCCAGATCTTTATTCCATGTCTGAGCGATCAGTACTTCTGACGGATAAGCTGTTCCGTATGTCTTTGTAATAAAGTTATTCAGCCCTGCCGGTCCGTCACAATCAGATGTTGCAATCTTTCCTACAGACTGGATTTCTGCTGTCTGCCATCCACCTACATTGATAAGTGTTGACATATCCTCGAAGCTTAACTGATCTAACAGTTTATCCCAATCTTCGTCATCATATGATTTTCCTGTAAGGTCTGCAAGCTGAAGTCCGTTATCCTGCTCCATCTTCGGCATCTCGTCGGAATCATCATTGTATTTTGTACCGTCATAGATTCCAAATACGTTTTCTTCTACTGCTTTTCTTGTCTCGTCGCTCATTACATAAGCATCTTCACTTAACTTTCCACAAGCAGATTCATAATTTGCAAATCCGTTTGCTCTTGAAAGCTGTTCGAAATCACCACGTGAGTAATCTTCAAACTGGTTTGTTGCTACAGTTTCGTCGGAAGAACGTCCGTCTTTACTGTAGTCAATATCACTGTCTACTGTAAATTTCTCTTCTGCTACAACAGTATGTGAATCGGAACGAAGAGAGATTGTGTATTCTCCGGCCTCTAAGATATATCCACCACCGGAAATCTTGATTCCTTCAGAATCATAGGATGCCATATCCTCTTTGTTAATAGTGATTGATTTTGTCTCTGCTGCTCCCGGATCAAGAGTTTCTGTTTTCTCAAATGCGATCAGATTCGCAGCTGCTTTTTCAATTCCACCATTTGTATATGGCGCTGTGTAATAAATCTCAATAACATCTTTACCTGCAACATCACCTGTGTTTTTCACTGTCACATCAAATGTTACTGTATCACCATTGTCTTTAAAATTCTCAATTGTCTTTTCAAATGTTGTATAGCTCAGACCATATCCAAATGGATACTGTACTGTATCTTCGTACTGGATCAGCCCTTCTTCTGCTGCTGTCTCATAGAATTTATAACCTACATAGATTCCTTCTGCATAGTTTACAAATCCCATACTTCCTTCGTAAGCTGCATCATTTTTTGCGATCTGGTTTTTCAGATCATCTACATTTGTGTATGCGTTCAGACCCATATTGTTGTAATAAGGTGTCTGCTGAAGATCTTTTACAAATGTATCTACTGTCTTTCCTGATGGATTCACAGATCCGTTGATAATCTCTCCAAGTGCCTCGAATCCTGTTGCTCCTGCTCCCGGTGCATAGATAACAGCACCGATCTGCTCATACTTATCAACCCAGTCAAGTTCCATCGCATTGTTTGCATTTACAACCACGATAACATTTTCAAACTGAGAGCAGACGGTATCTAACATATCTTCTTCTGTGTTAGACAGTTCAAGATAGCTTTCGCCTTTATCAAAGTCATCGTAATCACCGTTGTTTGTGTAACTTCCTTTTACATATCCGTAATTTTCCGGTGTGACTGACACCGTTTCTGCCAGCTTCTTGTAGCTTCCGTCGATCACTGATTTCATATCTGTCGGAAGGTCTGCACCTTCTCCACCGGAACGTCCGATTACTACAACAGCTGTATCAGAGAATTCTTTTGCTTCGTTCATGAGGCTGTCTGTGTAATACTCTTTTGTTGGTTCCGGTAATGTCCAGTCCTGCTCTGCCATAGCGATTGTCGGACGGTCTTCTCGGTAATCTGTGTACATCTTTGTCAGAGATTCATTTGTCTCATATCCTGCATCTTTTAAAGACTGTAAAATACTGATCGCTGTGGAAGAATCTGAAGATCCGGATCCTGTTCCACCGTATAACGGATTTGTTGAATCCCATCCGAACACATTCAGTTTCTTCGTGTCAGAAGCGAGTGGTAAGATTCCTTTGTTTTTCAGAAGAACCATCCCTTCTTCTCCGACTTTCTGAATTGTTTCACGGCTCTGCTCTGTTGTTTCTTTTGAAAGCTCTACTTTCTTCGCATTTAAAATACTTGATACGTTGTTGTACATCGGACCATAACAGATCACATTAACAAGTACTGCAACGATAGCCACAAATGCAATTCCTGCCTGCCAGCGGATCACGTGGCGAACTCCCTTTTTCGCTTTATGCGCTGCGATCATTACTACGATCATTGCAACTAATGCAACAAGGATAGCAATAATATAACCACTCAGTCGTTCAATATATGACGTCAGGTCTGCAACACTTACTCCCAGATTAGTGAATATCGGGGACAATAAGTTTACTAAAAAGTTTGTCATAATGTTTCCTCCCTTTTGTTGATGGGCTTATGTTAACATAATTTATTCTCTCATGCCTTTTTTCGCATAAATGGTACGTTTTTTTCATAACCTGCAATTCCATTTGGCATATTTAACAATTTATATATTTCGTTTTTGTCTATATTGCCTGTCCTCTGTTGATTGCAGCTTTGATCAGATGTGCTGTTCCTTTAATTCGATGTCCGTTCGCCATCTCTGTCAATGCCTCTGCCATTTTCATCGTCACAATACCGCCTGTCATTTTCGCATATCCACGAATTGGCATATTGTAGTTGAATAAAACGTTCAGGTTCGGCTTTCCCTGCCAGTCGCTGATTTTCAGAAGTAATTTCAGGATTGCACAGAGCAGTTTTCCAAGAATTCCTTTTCCGTAATACAACTGACAAACTGCATCGTTCATTCGGATCTCACCGCTCCAGCTTCCATCCGGAATCTCTCTTCCATACAGAATACGGAATTTTTCGTCTGAAATGTCTTTAATCTTGCCGCTGAAATATTCCGGCAGTTCTTCTTTCTTGTAGCCGCCGTTTTCAACAGTACCTTTTACGTCTAAAGCACCTTCAAGCACCATCTGCTGCGCATTTTCACCGATCATGATCTGATAAGTACCGCTTTCAATCTCCCAGCTATCTGTTCTCGTATCATAAAAACGGAATGTCTTGTCATCAAATCCGATTCTTACTTCCTTTTCTTCTCCTGGCTGAAGCTCTACTCTTACGAAACCTTTCAGCTCGCGAACCGGTCGAAAGACAGTCTCAGAAGATTTTCCAACATACAGCTGTGCGATCTCAGTTCCTGACACATTGCCTGTATTCTTAATTGTAAATGTCACACCTTCTGTATCTATTTTCAAATCTTTATATTCAAAGGTTGTATAGCTCAATCCGTAACCAAATGGGAAACGCGTTGATTTTCCAACAGTTGTGTAATAACGGTATCCGACATAAAGAGACTCTCTGTACTCACTGCTTCTTTCTTTACTTGGATAATATGCATACGCCGGCGTATCCTCATAATAGATTGGGTAAGTCTCATTTAACTTACCGGATGGATTCACCTTTCCTGTCAAAATGTTCAACATTGCTGACGCGCCTGCCTGTCCGCCAAGATAACCATGCACGATCCCTTTCACATATGGGTACCATGGCATCTCAATCGCTGATCCGGCTGAAAGAACTACGATTATATTTTTATTTACTGTTGTAAGTTCATTAAGTAATGTCTCCTGTGCTGCCGGCATGGACATATGTGTACGGTCAAGCCCTTCGGACTCACTGATTTCATCAAGTCCTCCAAAGAAAAGAACGATATCGGCCTTCTTTGCAAGCTCTACTGCGGCCTTTGTCAGCTTCTGATTCGGTTTTCTATTGCGAATATATCCCTGCTCATATGCAATAACATCCAGATCTGTGGATCCGATCACATCAAGGATTGCTTCCGGCTGTTTTGCCGGGTTTACAAGTGATGATCCTGCGCCCTGATATCTTGGGGTCTTTGCGAAATCACCGATCACCGCAACTTTTGTTCCAGGTTTCAACGGAAGGATCTGTTCTTCATTTTTAAGAAGAACAATGCTTTCCTCTGCCGCTTTTCTTGCCAGGTTATGATGCGCTTCCACATCAAATGTTTTTCCCTTTGCGTCTTCTGTTGCCTGATGTGTTGAGAAAATCACATTTAAAAGTTCATCCAGTCTCTGATCCAATACTGCTTCATCAAGATCACCGTTCTCAACTGCATGAATAATATCATACATACCTGATTTTCCTGTTCCCGGCATCTCAAGATGGCTTCCATTCTTCACGCCAAGTGCATGGTCGTTACTTCCGCCCCAATCAGATACAACAAAACCATCAAAGCCCCACTCATCTACCAGAATTTCCTGCAGCATATGGTTGTTTTCGTTTGCATAGATTCCATTTACTTCATTATAGGAAGACATGATGGATTTTGATTTACCTTCCTTGATCGCAATCTCGAATCCTGTTGTATAAATCTCACGGAACGTTCTTTCGTCTACGACAGAATCGTTCGCCATACGGCGCAGCTCCTGACTGTTTGCTGCGAAATGCTTTGGACAAGCTGCAATTCCTTTGCTCTGGATTCCACGGACATATGCCGCTGCCATCTTTCCTGCATGATACGGATCCTCTGAAAAATACTCAAAGTTTCTTCCACACAACGGACTTCTTTTGATATTCAGTCCAGGTCCGAGGATTACATTGACGCCCATTGTCACTGCCTCTTCTGCAAGTGCTTCTCCAATTTCTTCTCCAAGTGCTTCGTCCCAGCTGTTTGCCACTCCTGCTGCTGTCGGAAAACACGTCGCCGGAAGACTAGCATTCAGTCCCAAATGGTCTCCTGCTCCTGCCTGTCTTCTCAGCCCATGCGGTCCATCGGACATTGCCATAGACGGAATCCCATATTTTTCAAAATCAACTGTCTCCCATGTGTTCTTTCCTGACATCATAATTGCTTTCTCTGCCAGTGTCATTTTTCTGATCAACTTTTCATATTTCAGACTCATTTTGAAACCTACCTTTTACTCTATAATATGATAACTATTATTTGGTTACTGTCACAGTACCTGTGATTTTTTGCATTTTGTATATCACAAGTATCTTTTTAATGAAATTATCATAACACAAAAAGCAGACCGTTAAGGTCTGCTTTCATAAATGGTCGTTTTTTCTACATGAACTGTTCTGATTAGATTGCAAGCAGGTTCTTGATTGCTTCCATATAAACATGAACTGCTTCTTCAACCTCTGACACGAGTGTGTACTCGTCTGCACCGTGAATGCGGTAATCTACGCCCGGTTTCTCCGGTCCGAATGCGATGATGTTCTTTAAGGACTTCGCATAAGTTCCACCACCGATTACTAACGGTTTGTTCTCTGTATCTCCTGTTACATCTGTATAAGCTTTGTACAGTGCCTCTACAAGTGGAGACTCTTTCGGGAAGAACAATGGTTTTGTAGTTGTGTGGATCTCAATGCGTCCGTTCTCGTCTTCAAGCTTTCCTTCGCACATCTTAACCATATCTTCTACAGAGTATGTTACCGGGAATCTGATATCGATCGTAGCGGAGATCACACCGTCTTCTGTCTTAACGATTCCGTTACAGAATGTAAGCTCTCCAAACTCATCTGCGCATTTCAGACCGATTCCTGATCCGTCACATGCTGTACCAATGTGTGAGTTATAGAAGTCTACGAAATCATCTTCAAATCCGGCTTTTGCAAGACAGTCAAAGATAACACCTGCAGCGTTAACTCCAAATGCCGGTGTACTTGCATGTGCAGATACTCCCTTTGCATAAATAGTGATCTTTCCGTCTTCTTCTGTTACTTTGTATTCCTGAAGCTTTGTCTCTGCGAAAGCAGCTTCCAGTCTGTCTTTCAGTCCTTCTTCTGCCGGAATCTCTGCTGTACATGCATCACATACGGCATTGAATACAAATCCACCATTGATAGAAATAATCTTTGTATTCTTAGAAGTTGCCAGCATGCCAAGCATACCTTTCTCTCCGTGAATACATGGGTAACTTGCATCCGGTGTAAATCCACAAGATAACTCTTCTGCCACTTCATTATAATGCTCCATACATCTGGAACCATTTTCCTCATTACATCCCATGATCAGACGAACTCTCTTGTTAAGCTTCACACCTGAATCACGAAGAAGCTTCATCGCATAAAGTGCTTCCATAACAGGTCCTTTATCATCTGTTGTTCCACGTCCGTAAACGTAATCTCCTTCTCTTGTCAGCTTGAATGGATCATATGTCCAGTCACCGCCTGCCGGTACGATATCCAGATGTCCTGCGATACCAACGATCTCTTCGCCTTCTCCCATCTCTGCATATCCACAGTAGTTATCCAGGTTCACTGTCTTGAATCCGAGTTCATCTGCAATCTGCAGTGCTTCGTGAAGAACCTTTGCCGGTCCCTCTCCAAATGGCATTCCTTCTGCCGGTGTTCCAAGCTGTGAATCTATCGCTACAAGTCTTTCCATATTACTTAACAATTCTTCTGTTGTTGCATGAATCTTTTCTTTAATATCCATTATTTTCACCTTTCCTTTTTTACGTTACTGTTCACACGATGTGCGACCAGCAACGCATCTCGCCATTTTAAATCGCCTTTGGCGATGGGGCGAGATGCATTCAAGCCAAAACATGCATCCTCCGTGTCAATCAGCGGAGTGATTGACACGGGAGTGAACAGTAACTTTTTTACTGCCTTCTATCATATGATGTAACCGGATTGCTCCATTGCTATGCAATTCCCGCAATCCTCGAACATCATCATATCATGTATCGTGAAAAATTTCCAGTCTTCCCTTAAAGAAATTGTCGACATTTTGTCTATAATCTAGGTTAAACATTTCTTCAGTTTTAAATTATATTCTCTTAATAAATTTTACTTTTCTTTAGCTTTCGTGACACGAGGTGTTCATAATTCTTCCGTATAATAACATCATCAAGTTGATACAGATGAATGCTAAAGCAAACATGAATGTTACTGGTCACAACAAAAGATAGCTAGTACCATTCCAGTATCATAAATAAAAGAAGACGGTGATTGTATTAGCGACAGATCTTTTATGATTGCCGGACTTCGACCAAAAATTACGAATAGTTTATATAGATAATGGCCCGGTGCAGTGCACCGGACCACGTTTTTTTATATTTTCTTAACCTCTTTTTCCATTTTTCAGATCTTCCACGATTTCATTGTAACGCTTTTTATTCAAACGATAGAAGAACAGTACAACCGCTGTGACAATCCACAAAATTCCGGGAATTGTTGAAAATGCATGTTTCATAACTGCAATTACTTCCGGATTCTGTACCTGATTTGCCACATATCCGTATTGACCAAGCAGTGCTGCAAGGAGTGCAGTTCCTATAGCCATTCCGATTTTATTTCCAAGAGAAACAAATGCGTACTGGAATCCATCATTTCTAAGTCCTGTTTTCCACTCACCGTATTCCACACAATCCGGAATGATCGCGTAGATTGCAGTATTAAATCCTGAAAAGAAGAACTGTGTAATACCTGCCAATGCATAGAATACAATTGGAGATTCTTTTACATTAAAGAAGAACATTGCAAGCATAGCGATTCCTGTAAGTAATGCAAAAACAGATGCTGTTCTTCCTTTATTATTCAACTTACGGAATACCGGCTGGAAACAAGCTGCACCGATAATTGAAGGAATAATAATACACATGGAATATGTTGTATAATAGGACGCATCTCCTTCTACATAAGTGAAGTAATATAAAATATCTGCATTTCTTCCATATAATGTGAATCCGAACAGCACCTGTCCAACTAATGCAAGCAGATATGGTCTGTTCTGCATAACGGCCTTCAGCTGTACTTTAATGGAGATTTTTTCTTTCTCCGGAATTGTCACCTGTTCTTTTGTCTTTGCAAAACAGAAGAAATGACATGCAGCAAAGATGCATCCGTAAATAATTGCAACAAACAGATAACCGTTCTTTACACTGTTGCTTCCAAGTTTGCTGATCAGTGGCACTGTTACGATATTGATGATTCCGATTGCGATCATTGCTGCTACGGAACGAGATGTGTTGATCTTGGCACGCTCATCAATATCCTGTGTCATAGCACCGCAAAGTGTTCCATATGGAATGTTTACACAAGTGTATCCTAAGACAAGAAGACAGTATGTAATTACCATGTAAACTATTTTCGATGTATTTGACCAATCTGGGTGCGCCCAGAAAGAGAGGATCAAAAGCGCTGATGTAATCGGTGCTGCCACTAACAACCATGGACGGTATCTTCCCCATCTTGTGTTTGTTTTATCTGTTAATCCACCTACGATCGGATCATTGATTGCATCCCAGAATCTTGAGAAAAGCATCAATGCTGATACTGCTGCCATACTGATTCCAAATACATCTGTATAGAAAATCATTAAAAAGTTACTGACAAACATCCAGCTAAAGTTACATCCTACATCTCCGAAACCATATGCAATCTTGCTGATCAGAGGCACTTTTCCATTATTGCTCTCGTTTTCCATTAATTACCTCCTAGCCAAAGTTTCTGATAAAACCCTGCTCTCTCTTGATTCGATCTCCTATTTCTCCTGCACATTGATGATTACTTTCATCGTTGTCTCGCGGTTATCATCAATATACTGATATGCTTTCAGATAATCTTTGAATGCAAATGTCTTAGAAATCAATGGTCTTAAATGAACTTTTCCTTCATTTACAAGTTCTATACCATCTACATAATCATCATGACGATACATCATGGTGCTCTTGATATCCAGTTCGTGATCATTTGCAACTGCAAGGTCTACTGTTGCCATTCCTGCAAATACGGCAACAAGAACGATGATACTTCCTTTTCTTGCGTATTTAATTGCCTGTCCCATTGTGATATTATTTCCTGCGCAATCATAGATCACATCTGCTTTGTCAGGACCAAAGGCTTCCACCATTGCCTCTCCAAAGTCTTTCTCCATAGTATTAACACATACATCAATACCACATTCTTTTGCCTTATCCAGACGAAGGTCGCTGACATCTGTGATCATTACCTTTGCGGCGCCCATTCCTTTTGCTGCCTGTGCAACCAGGTTACCGATCGGTCCTGCACCAAGAACTGCAATATTCAATCCCTTTACATCTCCTACCTGCTTCACTCCATGCACTGCAACTGCCAGAGGCTCGATCATGGCACCTTCTTCATAAGACATATCTTCCGGAATCGGTGTTACTTTAGAGGCATCTACTGCAAAATATTCTGAAGCTGTTCCTGTTGTCTGGAATCCCATAACCTTAAGTTCCTCACAAAGGTTATATTTTCCATGGCGGCACGGATAACACTGTCCGCAGTAAACCTGTGGCTCGATCGTAACTTTCTGTCCTTCATGAAATTCTGTAACATCTTTTCCGACCTTTGCAATCTCACCGGATACCTCATGTCCCTGAGTCACCGGGTACTTTGTAAATGGATGCTTTCCATGATATACGTGAATATCAGATCCACAGATTCCAATATTCATAATCTTAACTAATACCTGATCATCTCTCACTTCCGGAACTGGTACCTCTCTGAAAATAATTTCTCCCGGGTTTGTCATTACCTGCTGTAACATAATGTTTTCCTCCTTTATTGAATATCTTTTATTAAATGTTTTATTAAAGTAATTACATTATTGTTCAGGAAATATATTTTGTCAATATGTTATTGTTCAGTTCTGCCTATTGCACAAGATTTCGCTATGATTTTTATGCAGTTTGCGCAAAAAAAGTCCAGGGAAGAAACATGTATTAAAAATGTTTCTTCTCTGGATTTTCTAACTTTCCATCATTCTGATCATTATAATGTTTTAATAAAAGCCTGTAAATAATGTTTTGCCACACCAACTGCCGAGGCTTCTCTCTTATATGAACAAACTTTCAGGTATCTCGCATCATGCTCAAATCCATTATATTCCATTACTTTTTTCCCTAAGGTTAGCATATGATCTGCAAGATATCCCCCTACTTCTCCTCCAAGAATAATATCCATATCATATGCCATTCTCAGATTTGAAATAAGGATTGCCAGATTATTAAGATACTCTTTCCAAACCTTCACGGCTTGTCCGTCCTGCTCTTCCACCTTCTTCATAAACTGTTCCAGTGTCTCTTTAGTCTCATCTGTCAGCACGCTCGCCGCACAGTAAGCATCCGCACAGCCTTGTTTTCCACAATAACATTTCTTTCCGCCTGGAACAAGGATCATATGTCCAAATTCTCCGGCTTTCTGATTTGCTCCCGGAATCAATTTCCCGTCAATGCAAAATGCTCCTCCGAGTGTATTATTCAATGAAAGATACAATGCATTTCTATAGTTATTTAAATCCTCTGCCATCATTGCCGCATTAGCATCATTTTCAAAATAAACCGGAAGTGAAAAGACTTGTTCCAAAAAGCTTAAACTATAATTCTCCAATTGGAGCGCATGAGATTTGATCAGCATTCGTTCTTTCGAATTAACAATTCCCGGAATTGAAATTCCGATTCCCAAGATTCGTTCTCTGTTTTCTACATCTGAAAGAAATCTTTCCAATGCTTCGCTCAATTGTAAGTAGTAAGCGGCCTCTGTTGAAAATTCTAAGCGGATCCTTTCATATTTCTCTATCTCATAGCTCAAATTCACAAGTACAAACCCTGCATGCTTCGCAGTGATCCTTATTCCAACTGCATAATGATATGCTGGATTAATACTGATTCGTTTTGCTTTTCGCCCGCCTGTAGATTCATATTCTCCGGTTTCAACCGCAATTCCATTAGCCAAGAGCTCATTCACATTCGACAATACAGTCGGCATACTAAGATTGAGATCCTTCGACAATTCCACTTTAGACGTTGCTTCGTGATTTATAATATAGTTTACTATTTTTGATTTTGTGATATTTCTCTTTTCCGCTCCAGCCATATCCAAGGCTCCTTTTATAAATTATTGTAACTGTTCAGAGCCAACCTCCAAAATGCTACGCATTTCGTCGGTGTGGCGTATCCGCCAAATAAAATTTCAAAAACAGTCTTAAAAATGCAAGTGTTTTACGCCTGTTTTATGAAATTTTGCTTGGCTCTGAACAGTTACAAATTATTTTATAAAAGTATCTTATCCCTTCTTTGCCGGTTTGTAAAGGTTACAAATCCATTTTATTCTTCTACTTCCACCGGATTTGTCACGCTGACCTTGTGATCATACCATGTTCCCTTTTTTCCAATCAATGCAAGATCAAATTCTTTGTCCAGTGCCGGAACCGGAACGTCGAATCCATAGACCTCATCAGATGTTCCATCGCTGTAATTAATAGTATCTGTTGTAGGCTGAAGCAGTTCTGCGCCGTCCTTCTGTGCATCCTCGGCAGTTCCTTCGAACAGATTGACAATATTTTTAGACACCAGACTGATATGAATTGTCATTTTCCCATCCTCTACTGTCAGTGTTCCTTTTCCGTCCATCGCTTCATTTACATGGAACATAGAACTGTCTGTCTTAAATTCTGCTGTATATGTTCCGTCTTCCAGTGCTGCCTGCTCCTCATCTGCCTTATCTGCAGAATCCTCTTTTGTATCCGCCTGTTCTGTTTGTGCTTTTCCACTGTCTTTAGCCTCTGTGCTATTTCCACATCCCGTAAATACAGATGCGATCATAGAAACAGAAATTAATACCATTAATAACTTCTTTTTCATCTAAATCCTTCCTTTCATTGATTCAAAAAAGGTCATGCAATTCCCTTTTCTCTGAACAAGCATGACCTTCTCAATATCTTCTTACAAATTACTCTGCATCAATTGCAGCCTGTGTATGTGCTACATACAGCTGCTGGATTGCCTGGATCTCTCCTAAACCTGCAATCTGAGTATCAATGCTGTCAAATGCTCCTGATGCCTCAAACTGGCTCTTCCAGGAATCGTCGTCATCTCCGGCCATATCGTTGTTCGCATGGTCTCCTGCAACAACCATCAGCGGACGAAGGATTACTTTCTTATATCCTGCTTCTTTCAGTTTCTCGATCACTGCCTCGCAGGATGTATCTTCCGGCTCACCCTCTACAGTTCCGATAAATACATTGTCATATCCAAGCTGTTCCATCTGTGTCTGCATCTGAGAATAACTTACCTTTGCAGTATGAGATGTACCATGTCCCATGAATACAAATGCTGTTCCGTCTTCTTTCACTGCATCTAAACTGTCAAATCCGGCGTCTTTCACTGCCTCTGCTGTGATTGCTTCCGCTACTGCTGCCTTGTCTGCATTGATAACAGTTGCATCAGCTCCAACCTCTCCGAGAAGTGGCTCTGCAATCTTAACAGATTCAAACTTATCTTTATATCCCTCTAATGCTGCTGTAAGTTCATCATATTCTGCTCCATGCATCAGATGTGTCGGCTGTACAACAAGGTTCTTCACTCCATTGTCTACAGCTCTCTGCAATGCCTGATCCACATTGTCGATCTTCTCGCCATCACGGGCCTGTACGTGATTGATGATGATCTGTGCTGTAAATGCTCTTCTTACAGACCAGTCCGGATAAGCTGCCTGAACTGCCTTCTCAATACCACCGATATCTGTCGCACGGCTGTCATTGAAGGATGTTCCAAAACTTACTACAAGGATTTCATTTTCACCGATCTCATCAGCATTGAGCGGATCATCCTTGGATGCATCTCCTGTATCTCTTCCGAAATAATCCGGATCCGCATTCTCTCCCTCAACGAGTTCTTTCTGTGCATCTGTCAATGCATCCCATGCTTCTTTCGCTGCTGTACACTGCTCATCTGTCTTGTCTGTTCTTTCCTGAACATAAATGTCATCAATCAGCTTCGCAACTTTATCTGCTGCTTCCTGATCACTGTCCTGTTTTGACTCTGTCTTTGTTGTGTCAGTGTTGTTGTCGCCCTTTGATCCACATCCTGCAATCATGGACACACTAAGTGTTGCTGCCAGTAAAACCATTAATACTTTCTTTTTCATTGTCATCCTCCTGATTTCTTGTTCTCAGAAATGAAAACACCCTCGAATCAAACGAGGGTACGCAAAGAAAAACCGGTGATTATTTACAACCTATCTGTAAATAATTACTGCAGTCTAAATCATTTCCTTTCGTACGGCCAATTCCTCGTGGCATGAACTCTTCATTCCTGTACTGCGAAAGGCAGGTCTCCCGGCTGATCGTTCAAACGCTTCTGCTTCACCTTCCCGGTCTCCCAGTGGTCTCAAAACAAAAGCTCACGAAATACGGTGACGAGTTCGTACAGGATTCTCACCTGTTTCCCTTTTCACCAGTCCAGATTTCCCATGTCGTTCCCCTGAGCATTCATAATCAGGACACCATCATCCATCTGACTGACACCTCACGCATCTGTATTAAATTATATGTTACAACGGGGTCATTCTATCACACTTACATAAATGCGTCAAGAAATGTTATAAATTGGGGGATTTGTCCTCATTTCCGACTTTGATTTCCTCCGCAGAAATGATACAATATCCCTCAGAGACAAAATTTGTAACTAAGGTGGTTTATTATTATGAAAGAATCTAATAGACAAGCATTTCGTCGTGGTTTTTGCGATGGAATTCCGATTGGACTTGGATATCTTGCGGTCTCCTTTTCAATCGGTATCGCCGCAAGAAATATCGGCCTGAATGCATTTCAGGGATTCCTTATGAGTCTGTTAAATAATGCATCTGCCGGAGAGTATGCCGGACTGACTGTAATTGCTGCAAACTCTCCTTATATTGAGGTCGCAATTGTCACATTGATCACGAATGCACGTTATCTTCTGATGAGCTGTGCCATGAGTCAGCGTTTAAGTCCCGACCTTTCGTTAGGACACCGTCTGCTGATGAGTTATGATATCACAGACGAACTTTTTGGAATTGCGATCAGCAGACCCGGTACTTTAAATCCTTATTATACCTATGGCGCGATGGTAACTCCGCTTCCGGGCTGGGCTTTTGGAACTATGCTCGGTGTCATTGCCGGAAATATCATGTCACCACGTATGGTCAGTGCATTTAGTGTTGCCCTCTTTGGAATGTTTATCGCTATCATCATTCCTCCTTCGAAGCAGAATAAAGTCGTTGCAGGACTGGTTACTCTTGCATTTATCTCAAGCTTCGCAGCAACTTGCCTGCCTTGGATCTCCACTCTGTCGGATGGTACCAGAACAATTATACTGACCGTTGTACTTTCAGCCGGAGCAGCATTCTTCTTCCCTATACCGACAGAAGATGAAACTTCAGCTTCAACTAAGCAATAATAAAAACGTAACTGTTCAGTTACTCAAAAGGAATAAAATTATGACACACAATATTTATATTTATATTCTTATCATGGGCGGTATCTCTTATTTCATCCGCGTACTGCCGATGACCTTGATCCGAAAACCTTTGAAGAACCGGTTTCTTCAGTCCTTTCTATACTATGTACCTTATGTCACACTAGCAGTGATGACATTCCCGGCGATCCTCCATGCCACACAGTCTCCAATCTCCGGAGTTCTCGCTCTTATTGTTGGAGTTGTGGCCGCATGGTGCGGTGCAGGACTGCTGCCGGTCGCAGTTCTTTGCTGCGCAGTTGTATTTATTGCAGAGCTTTTCTTGTAGAGTGATCTTATAGATTTTAGTAACTGTCGATGCCCTTTTTTCTGCCATTGATGCTTTTTTCGCTACCGTCGATGCCCTTTTTCGTTTGGCGAAATGAATTTTCTTAATTTTCTGACATTTAAGACAATTTCTTTAAAAAGTCTAACGTAAAAATATAAAAAAAGGGGTTGCATTTTTCTGTAGCTTTGATATAATAACCATGTTGTTTGAAACAAGCAACAAACAAAACTCAAGTAATGCGGAATGGTGTAATTGGCAGCACAGCAGACTCTGACTCTGTTAGTAGGGGTTCAAGTCCCTTTTCCGTAGCTGGGAATTTGCTTCGGCAAGTTCCCTATTTTATCGGAGTGTGGCTCAGTTTGGTAGAGCGCTACGTTCGGGACGTAGAGGTCGCAAGTTCGAATCTTGTCACTCCGATGTTTTAAGAGATTACAATTTGTAATCTCTTTTTTTGTATATTAGGATTATAGTCTCTTTGTTGTTACAGATGCGTTGACCAAAAATCTTAAAATGAAAGTTTAGTCAACGCATTCTAATCAAATCTTTATTTCAGCTCTCCATCAAATACAACAGTTGCCGGTCCTGTCATATAAACCGTGTTCTTCTCCTGGTCCCACTGAATCTCCAAATCTCCGCCAAGAAGCTTTACAGTTACTTCATCTTCTGTCAATCCATTCAGAATACAAGAAACAGCTACAGCACATGCTCCTGTTCCGCAGGCAAGTGTCTCAGCAGATCCTCTCTCCCAAACACGCATCTGTACAGTATGTCTGTCCAGTACTTTTACAAACTCTGTGTTCACACGTCTTGGAAATCTCTCATGACTTTCGAATTTCGGTCCGATTTCTTCAATCGGAAGATTGTCCACATCATCTACATAAACGACTGCGTGCGGATTCCCCATAGATACACAAGTCATATGATATTCTTTTCCATCCACAAGAATCGGTTCATCTACAGCTTTATCTCCCTCTGCCACAACCGGAATTTCTGCCGGTGTCAAGATTGGACTTCCCATATCAACTCGAACCTTCGCAACCTTTCCATTTTCTATGAAAAGCTGAAGTGTTTTGATTCCTGCTAAAGTCTCAACTGTAATCTTTGTTTTATCAGTCAGACCGTAATCATACATATATTTTCCAACACAGCGAACTCCATTTCCACACATTTCTCCTCTGGAGCCATCCGCATTATACATGGCCATCTCACAGTCTGCCACTTCTGACGGACAGATCAGGATCAATCCATCAGATCCTATTCCAAAATGTCTGTCACTCACCTTGATTGCCAACGCTGATGGATCTTCCACCTTCTCCTCAAAACAGTTTACATACACATAATCATTTCCAATTCCCTGCATTTTTGTAAATTTCATTCTCTTCTCCGTTCCGCTGTCATCACTGACAGTCCTCTCTTTTATTATTGTTTACAGCACTTCTTATTCGTTACTGTTAACAACTGCCTCTTATTCATTCATAATTGTCAGCACCATCTGTGCTGTTTCGAGCATACTAGTCCCACTTTCCATACTGCTCTTCTGTAAATATCGATGTGCCTCCTCTTCTGACATGTTATTTCGTTCTATCAGAAGCGCTTTCGCCTGATCGATTATCTTTCTCTGAGAATCGTCTCTCTTTCGTATCGTTTCTCTGCGCTTTCTTCTCTTCCTGCTCTGTGTCTGCTGAATCATTTCAACGGTATTTACCAAATCATAAACTTTGATTGGGATCGGAAGTCCTACAACCCCATCCGGCAGTCCATCATCCATCCACTTATCCGCTGAAGCCACCAAAAGCATATCAAACGCATCCGGAAGAGATTCTCGCAAATCTATATATTGCATATCTTGAAATCGATAACCGCACACGACAATTCCATCACTCCAGTTATCAGCATACTGCAAAGCCTTAGCTCCTGTCAAACACACCGCAGATACTTCAATACCCGCACGAACCAAACTATTACGGATATTTACTGCATTTTCCCTCTTTGGGAAAACGACAATAATGTTGCTCATATCTGCTCACCTCTTCCGCTAACTACTCTTCTATCAATCTGTTTTCTATAAAATGTTCTATACCAACATATGCGGTCTCTAAATGCCCAATGCCAGGATACCTGAACTACAGCCTGTAAAGATAATGATTAATCTCCCAGTCTGTTACCTGCATACAATATTCTTTATATTCTTTCTTATTTGCTTTGATGATCTTCTCGGCAAGCTCTTTCCCTAATACGCTGATCAACAGTTCATCTTTCTCAAGCTCTGCTGTAGCAGCTCCAAGCGTTCTAGGCAGTTCTTCCACTTGAAGTTCATCTCTTCTTTCCTGTGTCATCTTCTGAATATTTTCATCAATATTCTTCGGAGGCATAATCTGATTCTTAATTCCGTCCAATCCGGCTTTCAGAAGTACTGCAAGCGCCAGATATGGATTCGCCGTAGCATCCGGACTACGAAGTTCCAGTCTTGAATTGTCTTCTTTCTCCATAGACACACGGATCAAAGGTCCTCTTGTCTTAGCTGACCATCCCATATAAACAGGTGCTTCATACCCCGGCACAAAACGTTTATAAGAATTGATCGTCGGATTTGTAATACAGGTGATTGCCTTCATATGTTTCATCAAGCCACCAATAAAATAATATCCTTCCTGGCTGAGTCCATTTTCATCCTCCGCGTTATAAAATGCATTTGTCCCATCGTTTTTACATAAAGACAAATTAATGTGCATTCCTGACCCGTAAGTCTCACTCTTCGGCTTTGGCATAAATGTTGCATGCAGACCATGTCGTTTTGCAATTGTCTTGACAACCATCTTAAATGTCATCAGATTATCTGCCGTAATCATCGCCTCATCGTAATGAAAGTCGATTTCATGTTGCGCCGGCGCAATCTCATGATGTGAAGAAATAATCTCAAACCCCATATCTTCTAATGTTAAGATCATATCTCTTCTCGCATTTTCTCCAAGATCCAACGGCCCTACATCAAAATATCCACCCTGCTCGTGAGTTACTGTTGTCGGTCTACCGTCATCATCTGTATGGAAAAGAAAGAACTCGCATTCCGGACCGACATTCATCGTATATCCCATCTCTTTCGCCTCCGCAACAGCCTTTCTGAGTACATAACGCGGATCGCCTTCATACGGTGTTCCATCTTTTTTATACACATCACAGATCAGTCTTGCAACTTTTCCCTGCTGTGGTCTCCATGGAAAGATTTCAAATGTACTCAAATCTGGATACAAGTACATATCTGATTCTTCCTCATCTGTAACCCCTTCCAAGGAAGAAACATCAAACATACAACAATTGTCCAATGCCTTTTCAAGCTGTCCTACTGTTACCGCCATATTTTTCATTGTTCCAAAAATATCTGTAAACTGCAATCTGATGAAAGCGACATCTTCTTCCTCTACTATGTGAAAAATATCATCTCTTGTATAGTTATGCATTATTTTTCAACCTCCTTTATCATAAACTCATACGATAAAAGGGCGTTCTCCACCTAAGTTGGAAACGCCCTTGTTTCTGTGTTACATTATAATGATTGACTGTTTTCTTGTCAATTATTTCTGAATCAGTTCAAGCACTTCTTCTTTGACAGGCATAGCTTTGATCGCACCCTTCTTTGTTGTTACAAGTGCTGCTGCCGCATTCGCAAATGTCAACATCTCTCCTAACTGTTCCTCTGTCAGATTCTCAAAATCATGCTCAACCAGATAATTCAAAGAACTTCCACAGAAAGTATCTCCTGCACCGGTTGTCTCAATTGCTTTCACTGAAAATCCTGGTCTCTCTACGCGCATGCCTTTGTAATAAGCTCTGCTTCCGTCTTTTCCCATAGTCAGAAGAATCAGCGGAATATTGTATGTCTCCTGCAGATATGCGATTCCCTCATCATAGTCTTCCTTACCGGATACAAACTGAATTTCATTATCAGAGATCTTCAGGATATCACATTTTCCAAATCCATACTCCATCTGCTCTTTTGCAAGATCAAGAGAACTCCACAGTGGCGGTCTCAGATTTGGATCAAAGGATACAAGGCAACCATTTGCTTTTGCTGTTTCTACCGCTTTCTTTGTCGCTTCACGCACACCTTCATGTGTCATAGAAAGTGTTCCGAAATGAAAGACTTTTGTATCTTTTACTACTTCTGGATTCACTTCATCTGCTGTAAGCATCATATCTGCTCCCGGATTACGGTAAAATGAGAACTCTCTGTCTCCATCTGGGAATGTATGTACAAACGCAAGTGTTGTATTCACATTTTCGTCAACCATCAGATTGGAGGCATCGATTCCGGCTTCCGTAATCGTATCTCTTAATAACGTTCCAAACTGATCTTTTCCAACTTTTCCTATAAATGCTGTCTTCTTTCCCATCTTGTTCAGAAGCGCCAGCACATTACACGGTGCACCTCCCGGGCAAGCCTCAAACATATTGTTTCCCTGTTCGCTTTGTCCATTCATTGTAAAATCAATCAGAAGTTCTCCTAATGCGATTACATCATATTTCTTTGCCATGAAGTTCTCCTCCTATTTCTTGTCTTATTACTTTGTCTTATTGCTTGTCTTAATTAAAATATACTAACTCTTCAATTGGTTCTGCAGGCTCAATATTCTCTGCCTCAAGCACCGGTCCTTCTCCGCCATATACAGACAGATTCGCATAACGCACTTTTGCACGAATCTTCACCCAGTCTCCTGCATTCAGCTTCGGCGCATAAGCGCTTCTGCAAACATATCCAAGGAAGGATGTATCATCTGCACAGCAAGTCATTGCCATACGTCCCGGATAGAATACCTTAGACGGAAATGCTTTTGGTTTCATGACCTTTGCAACAAATTCTACAACTTTTCCTTTATAGCGCTCCGGATGCTCCTGCATATCAATATACCAGATACCATAATCTTCTCTTGGAATCTCAATCACAGGTGCTTTGAGATCATACGGTACTTCGTCTTCAAAGATATTGTCTACCTCACCGTTCTCATCCTCAAAGATTACTTCTGCCTGAGGACTTACAACCTTAACACTTCTGCGGTATCCTGCCAACGGTTTCTTATCTTCACAACGATTAAACAGCACAAGTTCAGCTCCTTTTACCATCTCGACAAACAGTGGTTTTAAGTTTGTCAGATACATCTGGAATGTACTCGCATCTACTGTTGTAATCTTCTGCTCGATAGCCCAGCCTGCCGGAAGCTTCATCTTCTCAAATTCACTCACCTGCCACATACCATTATATTCAATAACAACACGTTCCGGCTCATGCTTCTTATTCATCTCTTCCAGCCATTCTTCTGTCAGATCTTCTTTATCTTCTACATTCTCAATAACGACACCATACTTCAGCATTTCCATTGGATCATACTCTTCTTCCCCCTCTTCGCAGAGAATCAGAAGTGTCTTTCCATCAATCTGAAAGTAATCCTGAGATAGTGTAAAATTCAGGAACTGAGTTTTACCACTGTCCAGAAAACCTGTCATCAGATAAACCATAACATCTGGCTCTTTCATCATATCTATCTCCATTCCGTCTCCTTTTCGCAGAAGACATCTGTTATTACATAATGCTACGCAGCCCCCTATGGGGTACTGCTTTGCTTATCCTTTTATTTCAGCTTAAATAATTCTGCAAGCTTGTCTTCATTAAGCTCTGCTCCGATCACACAGATTCTTCCTGTGTATTCCGGTGCTCCTGTTCTTACTTCATGCTCCTCCGGAACCATATCAAAGTAGATCCACTCTCCATCTGCTCCTGCTACCATTCCTTTTGCACGGAGTACATTTCCGTAAGAGCCATCCTCTTCAAGAGTCTTCAGAATTGCACTGACCTCATCCTTTGTATAAGTATGAATTGTCTCTTTACCCCAGCTTGTGAATACCTCATCTGCATGATGATGACCCTCATGATCGTGGTGATGATGGTGTCCACAGCCGCAGCTGCACTCTCCATCATGATGATGGTGCTCATGCTCTTCATGATCGTGGTGATGATGATGCTCATGGTCGCACTCTTCATGGTCGTGATGGTGATGCTCATGATCATGTTCTTCATGGTCGTGGTGATGATGCTCGTGCTCATGCGCTTCGTGATCATGGTGATGATGCTCGTGATCGCACTCTTCGTGATCGTGGTGGTGATGATGTTCATGATCATGTGCTTCCTTGGCTACTTCTGCGAGTAACTCATCTTCAAGAGATTTGCTTGATTCCATTGTTTCAAGAATCTTCTCGCCCGGAAGCTGCTCGATCGGTGTTGTGATGATTGGAGCTTTTTCATTCAGTTCTCTTAACAGTGCAACACTTTCCTGAATCTTCTCCGGTTTTGCTTTATCTGTACGGCTTAAAATAACTGCACCTGCATATTCAATCTGGTTGCTGAAAAATTCCCCAAAATTCTTACGGTAAATCTTACACTTTGTTACATCTACAACTGTTGTAAAACTATTAAGTTCTGCATCGATTTCACCCTGAACATCCTGTACAGCCTTGATTACATCAGAAAGCTTTCCGACTCCTGATGGCTCAATCAGAATACGATCCGGATGATAAGTATCTACAACCTCATGAAGAGATTTCCCAAAATCTCCAACCAGTGAACAACAGATACATCCTGAATTCATCTCACGAATCTCAATTCCTGCTTCCTTCAAAAATCCACCGTCAATACCGATCTCTCCAAATTCATTCTCAATCAATACAACCTGCTCTCCCTTGTATGCGTCAGAAAGAAGTTTCTTAATTAAAGTTGTCTTTCCTGCTCCAAGAAATCCTGAAATAATGTCAATCTTTGTCATTTTTCTCTTCTCCTTTTTCTATCATTTATTTCAAATCCAATTCAACCGGGCAATGATCCGATCCCATAATATCTGTCAGAATCTTTGCATCTTCCAGTCGGTTCTTTAAACTATCTGAGACACAGAAGTAGTCTATACGCCAGCCTGCATTCTTCGCTCTGGCACTGAAACGATAAGACCACCAGGAATAAATTCCTGTCTGCTCCGGATAAAAGTACCGGAATGTATCAATAAATCCGGCATCCAGAAGTTCAGTAAACTTCTGTCTTTCCTCATCCGTAAATCCTGCATTTTTACGGTTAGTCTTCGGATTCTTAAGATCAATCTCTTTGTGTGCTACATTCATATCTCCGGTCACAATCACCGGTTTTGTCTCTTCTAACTTCTTCAGATAATTGCGGAAGTCATCCTCCCACTTCATTCTGTAATCTAACCTTGCCAGCCCATTCTGAGAGTTCGGTGTATACACTGTAACGAAATAAAACTCTTCAAATTCACAGGTGATCACACGTCCTTCCTGATCATGCTCCTCAATACCGATTCCGTAACTCACCGACAATGGTTCTTTCTTTGTAAACACGGCTGTTCCGGAATACCCCTTCTTCACAGCATAATTCCAATACTGATGATAGCCTTCTAATTCCAGATTTAGCTGTCCTTCCTGCATCTTCGTCTCTTGAATACAGAAGATATCCGCATCTGCCTCATGAAAGAAATCAAGAAATCCTTTCTGTACACAGGCACGAATACCATTTACATTCCATGATATTAATTTCAATCTGCTGCATCCTCCCTTTCAAGAGTGTTGCTGTTCACCGTTCATTAGCCAACTTTTCTGTGAATAATCAGCAACTTTCCATAACCGAATCAATAATGCACCTCATCAAGGAATAAACCTCTTGCAGGTGCTAAAAATCCAGCCTGACTTCTATCTTTTGATTTCAAAGGTTCCTTCACACTCTCTATGCTTCGTGCTCCGGTTCCAACTTCCAGCAAAGTTCCTGTCAAAATCCTTACCATATGGTAAAGAAATCCTGTTCCTTCATATTGAATGCTGACTTTGCTTCCTTGTCCGCAAATCATTATAGCATAAATTGTTCTTTTTGTGGACTTTTCATCCTTTTTATCCGTATAGCCGGCAAACTCATACGTGCCAATCAACAATTGTGCTGCCTTTCTCATCGCATCTAAATCCAATTGCTGCGGAAAATGATATGTATATCGTCTCGTGAATACATCTGCTTTCTCTGCTAGATCAAGCTGATAAATGTATCTTTTTCCGACCGCACTTTTTCTCGCATGAAATCCATTCCTCACAAGCTCTGCATCTAAAATCCGAATATCTCCGGGTAATCTTGAATTTATCTTTTCTGTAAAAAATCCATTCTCCACCTGACCAGAAAGAACTACTGTTGCAGTCTGTCCATTCGCATGAACACCTGCATCTGTTCGTCCTGAACCATCAATCTCCACTGGATATCCTGCCACTGACGAAATTGTTCGCTCCAGAATTCCCTGCAAAGTATTCTCTGTGTTTGCCTGTCTCTGCCATCCCTGATATGCAGTTCCGTCATAAGCAATTGTTAATTTATAAGTTCTCATTCTCGCCCCCGTGTAATATACTAACATTCTCCGAAAGATTGAAATCGGTTATACTCACGAACAGAGTATAACCGATTTTTATTATTTTAGAAATTTCTTCAATTCATCCATGAATGTATTCGCATCTTTGAACTCTCTGTAGACAGATGCAAATCTAACATATGCAACCGGATCCAATGCCTTCAGATTCTCCATAACAATTTCACCAATCTCACTGCTTGGGATTTCTTTCTCTTCACGATTAAAAATTGACAGTTCAATCGCATCAATTGTCTTTTGAATCTCTTCAGCCGGAACCGGACGCTTGTAGCATGCATTCAGAACTCCATTCTCTATCTTCGCTCTTTCATACTGTTCACGGTTATTATCTTTCTTAATTACAATCAGTGGGATCGTCTCTACCTTTTCATAAGTTGTAAAACGCTTACCACATTCATCGCAAGAACGTCTTCTTCTGATAGAACTATTATCCTCTGCTGGTCTGGAATCAATCACTCTTGTATCTGGATTGCCACAATATGGACACTTCATATAATCCACTCCGCCTTTCCACGTATCTTATTGCCTTCATTATACACAATGTCTAATATTTTTGCAAAAACTTTTCTTCTTTAATTTCCACAAGAATAATATCCGGTCCAATCTTCTTTATACATGCAAATGGTATCACATATTCGCTATCCGTTCCAAAGAATCCACAGAACTTTCCCGGCCCAGGAACAATCAATGCTTCTATTGCACCGGAGCATTCATTTATCTGCAGATCTACTACACCTCCAAGACATTTTCCATTACAGATGTTCACTACCTCTTTTTCTTTTAATTCACAGAATCTCATAGGCATTATTCCATGATTGCCGATACTTTCTCTTAACTATTCTATGCATGAAATCAGAATCTGTTGTATAATAAAACTCACATGAACATACCAGATTGGAGCATATTATTTATGAAAGAACTTTCTGCTGCCGAAGAGACTTATACGAGGGAAGATCTTCCTACGCCGTTCTTCGTCTTCTGCTTTCTCACTTTCTCTCTTCCTCTATAGTCGTGAAATCTGCACGATATCTTTGATTGGAATTGCGGTCCTATCTTCCAACTCGACCGCTTTTTCATATTGTCTGATTCTTCTCACCTTCCCCTGAACAGTTCGATATTGACCACCTTCCTTCTTCTGGTCTGCACAGAAATACGTAATCTTCACATCCGGATTTGTTTCCCTATCGTCCTGTAATCGTTTCTTAAGATATTGTAAACTTTGATCTAACCGTTCCAGTTCCTCCTCATCCAGTTCTACTCTCTGTTCTGTAAGTCTTGCTTCTTCCTTCACGACCTCTTCGTATCCGGTCAATGCTGAGAACGGAGCGAACTGTGCCGCTCTGTCTATCAACGGCATTGATGGATGAACAGAAGATACGTGATGCGGACAATCTAAAATATCATCATATTTATGCTTTGTGTCCGCCGATTTGTCTGTTTCTCTCAATAGTTGTCGCTCCTTCCTGCAGATTCATTCCCTTCAGCACTGCATTCTTTCCAAATTTCTTCTTGAGTTCAAGGACTGCCTGCTGCATGCTTCTCTCACGCTCCCGTTCTTCTTTTTCCCGCTGATTTTGTTCTTCCTTCGCTTGATAATCTGTAAAAAGATCCATCTGTTCATACGAGTCCGTCTCTGCAATCTCACATTCCTGTATCACATGATTCGCCGCCAGTGATATCCTGCGTACAAGCAGTTTGGTATCCACAATCCTTTGATACAGTTCTACCGTTGCATCCACAATTTTTCGTGTAGAAGACGTATGCTCTTCCAAATTCATTGTTCCATGTGCATGCTTCGGAATCTTTCTCCCATAACGGTCTGTCTTTATCTCACCTCGGTAATTCTTCTGAAATTCTGATTGTTTCAGATTTTCAATATCGTATCCTACTGTCAGTACAATCTGGTTAGTCACAAGCCCTTTTTCAACCAGATCCAATACCAGTAATTCTGTCATCTCCCGAACAATGAGACCTGCCTTTTCATAAGAATACGGACACTGCAATACCTGACCGGAACCGACACTGTTCGATGAAGGCTTGTAATTCTTAATTGCCTCCATCGTACACGGCTCCCAGCCCCAGGCATGGTCAATCAGGAGTTCTGCATTCACGCCAAATAAACGATACAATAGTTCTTCATTGTAAAACTCCTGTGCGCTCCCCATTGAACATCTCGCAATATCCCCCATTGTATACAGACCATTCTCCTCCAGCTTCTTCGCATATCCTCTTCCCACGCGCCAGAAATCTGTCAATGGTCTATGATTCCAAAGTTGTTCTCGATAACTTCGTTCATTCAGCTTCGCAATTCTCACTCCATCTTCATCAGGTTCGACATGTTTCGCCATAATATCCATTGCAATCTTTGCAAGATACAGATTCGTCCCAATCCCGGCAGTCGCTGTGATTCCAGTCTCATGAAGTACCTCCCGAATCATCTTCCTCGCCAGTTCTTCCGACGTGAGTCCGTAAGTTTTCAGATAGGAAGTTACATCAAGAAACACTTCATCTATGGAATAAACATGTATGTCTTCCGGCGCAATATATTTCAGATAGATTGCATAAATCCTGCGGCTGTACTCCATATAAAGAGCCATCCTTGGTGGCGCTGTCACGTAATCCAATGCCAGCTCCGGGTGTTTCCTTAATTCACGCTGGTCAGACGAACTTCCCTGAAATCTTCCACCCGGACTTCGATACCGTCTCGCCTCATTCACTTCCGCTACTTTCTGTACAACTTCAAACAAGCGAGCTCTTCCCGGAATCCCATAAGACTTCAGCACCGGAGATACCGCCAGGCAGATAGTCTTCTCTGTACGGGTTACATCTGCCACGACAAGATTCACCTCCAACGGATCTAGATCCCGTTCCACACATTCCACAGAAGCGTAAAAAGATTTCAGGTCAATTGCAATATAGGTGCGTTCTTTCATGGCATATTCCCCTCCTTTCGTTGATGTCTCTATTATATAGAACACATGTTCGTCTTTCAAGTAGGATTTTCAACATATTTTGCGATGCATATTTGTGCATTTTGTTTTGAACGGGCAACTCAGATTGATGAGAAATACTTGTTTCCAGGATACCGTAACGAGAAAAAGATAAGCCATCTGTTTCCTGTAGTTTTTCAATAAAAGAAGCCTTACGATCAAACCTCCTTTCTGTCTGATCGTAAGACTTCATTTTCCCTTAAAAACTTGTCCGATAAATCGGCAATGCATTGATTACCGGTTCCTCGTATGGATGTACCTCTTTGATTGCCTGAATAGTTTCATCCACTTTCTCTGTAAATACAGTTACCTCAACTTTTACTTCAGGTTCACAACTGATTTCACCTACATTTCCAATATAAGGAGATGTCCCGCCTAACGGTCTCCAGTAACTGGTAAGCTGTGAACATGACATACATGAATCATAATTGCCTATATGTCCTGCATCTACTGACTGTAACGCTTTCTGTAGCTGCGAAATATGTGTTTCCGGAATAAAGATTTCTAATTTGCAATACTTGAAATCCATGCGACGCACCTCCTCAATGCACAAATAAAATTTATATCAAAATCCCATCGCAATGATCTATTTCATGCTGAATGATCTGGGCCGTCCATCCGCTATATTTCTCTTTTTTCTTCTTGAAATTCATATCCTGATATTCAACTTCTATTTCCTGATAACGTCTGCAGCTTCGCACTCCGTCTAATGACAGACACCCCTCTTCCGTCTCATAAGCGCCTGTGCGCTTCACGATTTTCGGATTAAACATAGCAATATTAAACATCCCCATATTCACTGCAATGATTCTCTTTTTTGCTCCAATCATATTTGCTGCCATACCTACACATCCTGCTTCATTTGCTTTCAATGTATCTAACAGATCGATTGCTATCTGTTTATCCGCTTCTGTCGCCGGTTCTGATTTTTGATTTAAGAAAAATATGTCTCTCATAATAGGCTTAATCATACTTTTTTACTTCCTTTCCATTCCCTGTAAACCATTCTATTTCTACAGAAATTTTTTCTTCTGTTGCTAAGCTTACATAATATTCATCTATACATCTTGTCTCAATAAAATATTCCTTTACTTTTTCATTTTCCCATTCTTTACTAAATCCAATGCCTTTTACTTTCAGCTTCGCTTCTAGTTCTGTCCATAATTGAGTAAATATCCGGTCTTTTTCCTCCCCGCAAAGTTCAGACATTGCATTTTGTATTTCATACGAAAATATCTTCTTCGCTGTAGCTTCGTGATACGGACGCACACGTTCAATATCAATGCCCACTTCCTGATCAGCAATCGCTAGAACTACATATTTACCGCTATGTGACAGGTTAAAATGTTTTCTTGCATCCACAAGCATTGGCTTCCCATTTTTACTCATTACAAGCTGAGCATCATTTTCTACACCTAAATACTCTTTTAAAAGATATCCCGCTATCAGCTCCTGTTTTTTATCCGTTTCTCTCTTATGCTTCTGATACTTTTCAACATATCTTTGTGCTATCTGTGAGAGAATCCACTCTTTATTGCATGATATTTTTTCTATATCAGCTATTATGATTCTTCCCTTGATCATTTATTATCTCATCTTTTCTATATACTTTTGTCAAGAATGTCACCGGCATTTTTGCCGCGAAACACACAATCCTCATCTGATATATACATATAGCAAAATCTTTTCTTTGTCAAGAAATTTGATTTTTTTGCAAGAAAAAAACAGCGCTTTCGCACTGCTTCTCATTCCTGTCTATATTCCATGTACCTTCAAAACTACATACAGTCAAAACCAACATCATCATCCAAACCTATCACTGCTTTGGTTATGCCCTCGACCTATTAGTAACAGTCAGCTCCATGTGTTACCACACTTCCACCTCTGCCCTATCTACCTCGTCGTCTTCAAGGGGTCTTACTAACTTGACGTTATGAGATATCTCATCTTGAGGGGGGCTTCACGCTTAGATGCCTTCAGCGTTTAT
>OOCY01000481.1_pt1 | contig 31908 bp, 23 predicted proteins | sample 1671291 | NCBI WGS metagenome assembly OOCY01 (sample SAMN06348141, study PRJEB24527) | human gut metagenome | biome: human gut; feature: ankylosing spondylitis patient; material: feces | host: Homo sapiens | place: China | collected 2015-10 | reverse complement strand
ACACGGGGATCGCTCGTGAATGCTTTGCCCAACGGGGCAATCGAACGAGAAGCCCCCACTTCAAGCGTGAGCTAAGTGGTGGGAGTATGTCACTGATACCATTTCTCTGCTCGACTGACAAGTCATCGTACCGTTATTCTTTTCCTAATTGGCTGCGCCGATGTTACCTTTTCACGGGTAGGAATTTTCTGAACTGAAAATTCCGTATGATACCGTTGTGGTCGCCAATTTTGCCGATGAGATAAAAGCAGGGATCCATCAACCATAAAAGTTGATGAATCCCCTTGAAACAGGATCACACGTTATCGTTCTGTACGTTTCCAGTCACCATTGCACCGGTCTTTGGATCCAGATAATAGAGATGTCCATCCTGCGGATCTGTAAACCAGCCGGTCTTCATGGCTCCCTGGGTACCGTCGGATGCCGGATTCAGATAATACCAGTTTCCATCCACATCCTTAAACCAGCCGGTCTTCATCGCTCCCCGCGTACCGTCAGATACCGGATTCAGATAATACCAGTTTCCATCCACATCCTTAAACCAACCGGTATCCATGTACCCGTCTGTGCCAAAGTGATACCAGAACATGGTTTCCTTGTACGAAAGCTGTTTCCATACATTGGATACACGACGTCCATCGCTATCATAGTATCTCCATCTGACTACGCCATTGACATTCTTTGTTTCCCATGCATTTCTGGTCACATTCCAGTCAGTATCCTCTCTGTCACTGCCGGAACCGGTGTTCCTGTCACCTTTCGGATTATCAGGAGTTGCAGAACCAGGTTTATCGTCTCCCTTCGGATCGTCAGGCGTTTCAGGACTGTTGCTTTCCAGAACTGCCTGCGCCGTCACACGGTGTCCTTCTGCCTGATCCAGCGCATCCAGGAGTGCTTCGTTCACAGTTGTATACAACGTGCCGTTGATCTTCCAGCCCTTGAACACAGCTCCATCCTTGCTGACTGTCGGAAGCGCTTCATCCATCTGCTCCAGGGTATAGCTCCGCTCTCCGACTCCATTATCAAATGCAACCGTTCCCTTTCGGCTGTCTGAGAGCAGCTCAAAGGTACCAAAGCCATCCTTGTTGACAAACTCTGCCATCGCACTTCCCTGTTTTACCCTTACTGTTACAGGATAATATGCAATTCCTCCATTATGAAGCAGATGGCGGATAAAGAGAGCTTCGGTCGGATAACCTGCCGGGAGCGGCAGTGTGATCGTAACCGGGATTCCGATCTTCTGTGGGATCGCTGAGCCGATCAGAACTGTATTCTTACCGGTTCCTTCTTCCTGCATGGTCTCTTTCTTTCCGGCTGTTGTGGCTTTTACATTGTATAATGCGTTGATCTCAAAAGTGATCACATTCACTCCCTGTTTTTCGGTCACACCCTTTACTTCCACCGACATATACGGCTCAACCACCAGCCTTACCTTCTTTTCGGCGGTATCGATTCCTTCCTTCTGAAGTTTTTCTTTCGCTTCCACTCCGGAAATCGTCTGATCTTCTCCTGTTTTTACGGTCACATCCCCGTTTTCCGTTTCCCCGATCAGATCTGCTGCCGCAGTATCCAGTCCGGTAATCTCCGGGGCGTTCTTCTCTAAGAGGTTAGCGATCGCTTTTACCTCCTCCGGCGCATCTGCCGGAACCGGTGCAATCTTCGGCGCTGCCACCGAAACCTCCGGGGTCTGTGCCTTTCCAATGGTAATCTCTCTTGTTACCGTTGTTCCATTGTAGCCAGTATCCCCGGCAACCTCAGCCGTCACGAGGACCGTTCCGGCTCCGATGATCTTCGCCTCTGTTTTTCCGTTCACTCCGGATAACTCCAGAACTCCATTGTCAGCAGGAACGGAGAATTTCACAGCTCCGGTTCCCTTCTGTCCGGTAAGTTCCAGTTCGAATGGATCATCACCGTAGAGCTTCCCGTCCACTTCTTTGATCTGAATCTGATCCTCGTCTGCTTTTCCTACCTCGAAGCTGCAGCTTACCGGTGCAGGCTTATTGTAATTCTCCTTCTCTGCGCCGTCAGCCGGAAGCACATATTCTGCCGAAATTTCATGCGTACCAGCAGAAGAAACCGAATATTCCATGGACGCGGTTCCATTGGTCAATGCGATCGGCGTCTGATTGAGCGGCTGTCCGTTTTCATAAAATATTACCGTTCCGGCCAGCACATCCTGATAAACTCCCTTCGCTTCCAGAGTCAGAACATAAGTATCTTCCACATTTCCAAGAACTTCCAGGAGTCTCTGCATCAGACCTGTTTTCTTTCCGGCTTTCAGATTCAGAGAAATGGTTCCCTTCTGAACGGTGATCGGTCTGGAATCATCATTTGCTGTGTAATTGGTACCATTTTCCATACGAATCGTTACATTTGCCTTACCTGCGCCATGGATCGTTGCCAGGCCATCTGCATCAATCGTCAATACATTCTCATTATTGCTGGCATAGGTCACCGCTCCGTCTCCAACGGTGGTAACTCCGGTCAATGGAAAATCAGGATCGCCATATGTTTTCGTTCCCGGCCACTCTGCATCATTAATCGCGATCGAAGATGCTGCTTTTTTGATCGTTGCGGTTGCACTGAAAGGAATGTTGACCTGGTAGTTATCCGGATCGGCTGTTGCTCCGCCACCGCTCGCTGCTGCTCCTGTTATCACTGCCTCCGAAGCATCGATCACAACCTCTTTATCGGTTCCGGCATTTGCATCCTCAAAAGCGGCTGTTAAGCCTGTGATCTGCAGCTGCTCCTCTCCTGAACCTGTATCCACGCCAGTCTTTACAATCAGCGGTTCATGCACAGTTGCTGTTTTCGTGCCATCATAGGTCTTATCTTCTACCGCAACTGATAATCGCAGTGTGTACTTAGAAATTTCCGGTACCACGGAAGCTGTTAATGTTTCATCGTATGAAGCACTTGAATCTGCCGGTGTAAATTTCACGGTATAAGCCTTGTTATCTTTTACATTCGGATAAATATCAGATGCTGGACTACTATTTTCCGGTTCCCAGCTCCAGGTTCCGGCTACCAGTTGATTTGCACCATTATACACACCATAACCAGAAGCCAGGGAAACCGGAATCTTAGCAAGTGAAACCCCATAAGTCCCCTTCGCATCCCACTTTTGTGTTCCGTTTCCTACAATTCTCAGTGTATCCCTGGTAGACACATTAAGCGGTGCCGTTCTCTCAGAAGCAAATGCATTCTCTTTCGCCTTTATTCTGCTGGTTACCTGATATCCATGTGCCGGATATAATCCCTGAATTTTCGTATCGTCAATCCATGTAAATGCTCCGTCTGAATCTGCATCACGGTATCCATACTCAATGTCATTTTCAGGATTCGTTCTGTTTATGGTAATCGTCGTACCGGTCGCGGTTATCTCACCCTCAGATATCGCAGCCGGCGTTGTCGGCCTTTCAGGAATCATCATGCTTGCAACTTTTCCGGCAAATTTCTTATCTGTGTTGCTTGCAGCATACCGATAATAAACCGTACTCTCATGATCGGAAGAAATGATGTCTGTAATCGAAATTCCTGATCCACTGCCCATTTTTGCAGATGTCCAGCTTGGAGAGGTAGTGGTTCCGTTTACAATCACATACTGTAAAGATGAGGAAATTGTGATTTCTTCCTTCCGATAATCAATATTCGGCTTGTTCGATTCTTCCGGAATCGCCTGTGTTTGCAAATTCGCCACCAAAACCGCTTCACTGGCTGACATGGACGAGGATGCTTTCTTGCGAATATAGAATGGTACAGACCCACCATTTTCACGAATGTTATTCAGCAGCCCTGTCAGACGAACCATACCACCCTGTCTTATAGTTGTCCATGACTGTGGATCATTAGAAGCAGCATACTCCAGATCGCAGGAAGCTTTATTCTCTAAAGTCTCCTGTTCGTAATTGATAGAAACATCAGCAGCCTTAGGTGCCTCCTGCCGCACTTTTTCTGTCTGGAAATTTACATAGGTTACATCAAGAGATAACTTACCATCCTTTTTAATCATCAGTCTGACATGATATTCTTTGTCCGGATCTAAATCCTCAATAGTATACTCATAGTTTCCGGAAGAACTTTCCCTAAGTGGCGTTCCATTCGAGAACATTTCATCTAATGTTAATGTCCGCTCATCCTCGCCGGAGGTTAAGAAAAACTTAACCTCTGCTCCGGGAGTTCCTGTTGCCTTAAGTGTAGCAGTTGCTTTTTTTCAGAAATCGTCTTAATATCCGTGACAGCTGCGGAAGTGATACTTGCCGCATTATTATTAGAATATGTACCAGTAGCTTGATCATAATATACCGTCTTACTGTACTTGCGGAAATGCGGGTAATCCTCCATTCCGATCACCTGTCCCCATATACCTTCTGATTTTTCACCGTTTAATTTATAGGCAATTTCGCCGGATTTCAGTTTTTCTTCGCTATCTCTATCTAGAGTAGTAATTTCACCTTCCTTTCTCCAAAAACTCTTTTCTTTCTCATAACAGTTCCGAAAACTAGACCTATTATTCATCGAGTTTCTCGTTCCTTCCAGTTTTCCTGATACAGCCAAGCAATTAGTCACCGTTCCGTTTTCAGAACTATTGAGAAAATCTGTTCCTACTACAAAACAATTCTGAATATTGGCACCATAAGCGGTATAACACAACCCGTAAGACCAACCACCTTCCAACACCAGCCCTAGATTTTGTACTTTCCCATATTGAATCCTTGCCACCAGTCCCCTCTTAAAACTTGTACCGGCATCAGCAGGTCGCAGTCCGGAAATTACATGATAATTTCCCTCGATATTTCCCTTGAAATACTTATGATATATGTCTCCAATGCTTGTCCAGTCATGTCCGTCCGGGATCTCAATATCCTTCATCAGCTTCAGATTGCTGTTATCAGAGATTTTACTATCATTAAACTGCTTTGCAAACCAGAAAAGCTGACCGGCATTATAAATCTCATAATATTCCCCCGACTTTATTGCCTCCTGATATGCACCACATGCTTCACAAAATCCATCTGCATTATAGTACTCATGACTACAAACGGTATCATCATGAAACATCACAATTTCATTTGGTGGTATTGTCGAAATCGTCTTATCTGATACTGTGATAGGATTGCCGCCATTTAAGCCCGGTACCGTCACCAAAATCTCTGTGTTTCCCTCATTTTTCGGCAGATATACCGTCAGATGTCCCGTGTTCGCTTCATCATACGAAATCTGCATGGAAGGAATGACCATGGCTGCACTTTGACCCTCTTTGTTGATCAACGGTTCACCATTCTGCTTGATCGTGATATCGCTTGCCTGTAATACCTGATCGCTCGTGATCGCCGTGGAAACAAATTTTAATATTGTCTCATAAAGAGGAATTCCGGTCTTCAAAGTGATCGTTGCATTCTCATCATCAACGTCAGCAGCCATCTGATAAACATAGTTTTCTCCAACCGTCACATCTACCATTACCTGTGTCTCTGACGTTAATGGTTTCAGATAATTGGATGCCGTTAGTGTGCCTTGATAAGCGCTCACCTTCATCGTTCCGGCGTCCCAGGTAATATCTCCCACGCTGATCGTCACCGGATAAGAGTTTTCGGTTAATCGTCCATCCGCAATGGTGCCCTGAATGGTATACTTTTTCAGTCCAAACTTATCACTCTTTGGAAAATAATCGCCACCATTTAAGTTGACTACTGCCTGATCACTGATGGAAATAGAGCCATCCAAAGTACCCTCCGGCAGCGCTTGACCGGGCTTCACTGCGATACCGATCGCATATACTTCATTATTATATGCAATGGCCGAAACCGTTCCGCCATTGATCGCAATCTCACCATACTTGTATCCGCCTTCTACCGCTTTTGCTCCACCACCGCCACAGCCGATTGCGGCTCCGGGGTGTCTTCCCGCGTTCGTAGCATATCCTCCATAGGCTGTCACATTGCCACCATTGATCTCAATCTTATCCACGCAGCCGTTCGCTCCACCGCCAATTCCTGCTCCACCGTATACATTTTTAATATCCTTGTAGTAGCTTCCATGTCCGCCCTTGGCATATACAGTTCCGTTGTTGATGATAATGGTACCGCTGTCGCCCTCTGCACTGCCGCCAATACCTGCTGCCATCTCGCCGCCATAAGCTTTGATATCGCCTCCGTCGATCACAATCGTCCCCAAGGAACCATTTCTCCTGCTCGACGCACCAATTCCGGCGCCTTCTCCACCGGTTGCTTTTAAGCTTCCCTCTCCGCTGATCGTCAGGGTGCAGCCTTCCGGCACCTCAATAGCCGCACACATATCACCGCCCTTGAGCGTGTTTTCTCCCTCCAGAATCAGATGCAGGTTTGCACCATTCATCAGTCGGATCGCCGGTACCCAGGTACTCGCTGTCACATCGTTCTTATCGTGAGGTATCTGAATATCCAGATTCGAAATCGTGATTGTAGCCTCCACACCATCAACCAGAATAACATTAGTCGTACTGGTTCCCGTGATAGTCGCATCCTTATACTGTTCCAATGTGTTGCTGTTGATGACGATACCGCCATTCACAATATCATAAGTACCTGTTGATGCCAGCAAAGCGATTCCGCCGTCCATGCTGACCTCGATCTCCGGAAGCTCCACGCCCGCTGCCAAAATATACTCTCTCGGAAGAACCGGAAGATAATAATAGAAACCACTTTCATCTTCCCGATTCTCATCCGGCTCCCAAGTAACGCTGATATCCGTCAGCACCGGGATATCTTCTGAGATTTCCTCATCTTCAAACTCATAATCCTTAAGAAAATCCCCGGCATTGCTGTCGGTCGCGATCAGAAACGTACCCTGCTGGTCTTTCTGCAGGTCTTTCTCCTGAACTTCCTGTTTATCTGCTTCCTCCTCATCATTGCTATCCAGCACGTTTTCTGAATTTTCTGTTTCCGGAGTTTCCTCCTCATTCAGATTTTCTTTCTTTGCATTACTGCCGGTAGCAATTTCCGAGTCTTCTTTCTTATCACGGTCGTCTGCTGCCGCTTTCTCATCTTCTGCGCCCTTATCGCGATCCGCATTATTTTTCTGGTGATTCACGTTCTTATATTCCACCACCGAAGCCTCGATCGTCTCCGGGAAATCCAGATAATCCTCAAGGTTTTCTCCGGCATCCGCAGGGATCTGAATATGCGCGACCTCCTCCGGTAATTCCGTAAATCCTGTGATCACTTTCAACTTTTTTGTAGGAACTGCAGCGAACGTTGCAGCCGGTATGCACAGCTGTGTCACCATCGCCGCGATCAATGTTGCTGACAGGATCCGTTTTTTCTCCCTTTTGTCTCTCATCGCCATTTCCTCCCTATTATCATCCATTTCTGTTTTTAATCAATTCCACATGACATATCACCGGCAGAAAACGTCTCCACCGGCAGGAATTTTCCGGAATGAATCTTCCAAAATTTCTGTATGCTGCAGTCTCAGGCATGGTTCTTCCGGTTCAAAATGCAAAGCAATGTCTCCATATACTCCCTTTATAGCAATTTTTATAGCAGTTTTTCTCCTTCCTTTCAAGCTTTCCTGCACAAGATGTAAAAAATCGACACAAGATGTAAATTTCTCATTTTTCCGCAAAGGCACAATAAAAAAAAGGGCTGCCGCCCAGCAAAAATATTTGCTGATGCGACAGCCCCGATCACCTAATTCCAGAAATCTACCTTCTCTGTGAGTCCAATATGCTCTGCCTTAAACACCGGATCTTTTCCGGCCTTTTTCTGTTTTCCGTAATCATCCAGACAGCGGAGAACCGGTTTTAACAGGATGAAGATCACCGGCACGTTGATGAGTGCCATAAAGCCCATCAGGACATCTGCGGTATCCCACACGATGCCGAGCTTCATCGTAGCACCGACGCAGACAACGATCGCTGCGATGATCCGCATTCCCCACTTCGCTCCGTTCGACGGAGTCATACCGCAAAGATATGCAAGGCCTGTCTCTGCATAGTAGAAGTTTCCGAGTAAAGTCGTAAATGCGAACAGGAACAGGGAGACGGTGATAAAGATTACACCGAATTTACCGAGTGTGCTGTTCATGGCTGCCTGCACATAAGCCATTCCGGCCATGTCTGCCTGTGGCTCAACGCCGGAGCAGAGAAGCAGCATTGCAGTTGCGGTACAGATCATGCAGGTATCAAGGAATACGGAAAGAACCTGAACGAGACCCTGCTTTACCGGATGGGAAACGCCCGCGGAACCTGCTGCACATGCGGCAGCACCGACACCGGCCTCATTGGAGAAGAGACCTCTCTTGATTCCAAGCATAACCGCAGATCCTGTGAATCCTCCGAAAATCGCCTTCACATCAAAAGCGCCGCGGAAGATCTCTGCAAACACACCCGGAAGAAGGTTGATATGTGTCACGATCACAAACAGTGCAACAGCAATATAGAAGAATCCCATGAACGGAACAATCTTTTCCGTGATTCCTGCGATCTGTTTTCCACCGCCGCTGATGCAGACGAAGAATAACACTGCAAGCACACCGCCAATGATCCACTTTGCAAGATTTTCATGCTCCACATATCCAGGAATAACACGGAACGCATCCGCGATATTAAACGATGCAACCAGGTTAAATCCGACCATGTAGGTCAGGATCATGAACACTGCAAACAGGATTCCGAGCCAGTGTTTTCCGATTGCCTGATCGATGTAGTAGGACGGACCGCCGTAGCAGCCGCCGTCATCAGAACGGCGCTTGTAGATCTGAGCCAAAGTTCCCTCCACGAAAGCGGTGGACATACCCAGAAGCGCTGTGAGCCACATCCAGAATAAAGATCCGACACCTCCGAGACAGATCGCTGTGGATACGCCTGCGATATTTCCGGTTCCCACACGGGATGCCGTCGAAACCATAAGTGCCTGGAACGATGAGATCGCCTTGTCGTCCTCGCTCGGTGCGAGAACAACCTTGAGAGACTCCTTTAAATAACGGAACTGGACAAATTTTGTGCGGACGGTAAAGTAGATTCCGCCTGCTACGAGCAGAATGATCAGGATGTATGTGTAAAGATAGTTACTGAGATTCCCGATCAGTTTTCCATACAAATCGTACATGTGTTGTTACCCCTCTTTTTTCTTTTTGTGTAACGGTTCAATGCCATCATATCTACAGGAACCTCCCCCAGAGCTTCCCTTCGGATGCATGAATCGTCATCATTTTGTTTACCTCAGATATTTTACTGTAAGTTTCTTATATTGACAATGTTTTCTTTCAGAAACTTCCACCACTGTATTGTACGGAATTTTCAGTTCAGAAAATTCCTACCCCATAAAAAGTAACGTCTTATTTTCTCATCCGGATTCTTTCTCCCCCTTCCTTCACCTTTCTTTTTTATAAAGAAGGAAGCTTTTGCCTGCCCCGTTTTCCCCTATCAGAGCTTTCGCTGCTTCCAGCCTTTTCTTGTCATTCAGGCAGAATGTCCCTGTCCCAATTTACTTCTTTGCAAAAATATGAAGTCCCATCTTCGAAGAAAGGAACTGCAGGATCTTTCTCCCCGCAATGCTGTTTCCCTTCTCATCCAGAGCCGGTCCATAGATCCCGATCCCCATCTTCCCGTCGACAACCGAGAGCAGACCGCCGCCGACGCCGCTCTTTGACGGGATCCCCACGCGGACCGCAAATTCACCGGAACCGTCGTACATACCGCAGGTCATCATGATCGTCTTCACGACTCGCACGGTGTCAGAATCCAAAAGCCGCTTTCCGGACGGATCCACACCGTCATTGGCTAACAGAAGTCCAAGACTCGCAAGACTCTCTGCTGTGACGCTTAAGGAGCACATTTTTACGTAGAAATCCAGCGCTTCCTCCACATTTCCCCTGATCACTCCCTTGCTCTCGAGAAGATAAGCGATCGCGCGGTTTCTCGCGACATTCGACATCTCCGAATGATAAACTTTCTCATCCAGAACGATCCCCTCATCCTGGCAGAAACATCTCGCGAGCTTTAGCATCTCCTCAAACGAAATCTTCGGCTCGATATAACTTGCAACAGCGATCGCACCGGAATTGATCATCGGATTGTACGGATGACTGTTGGATCCCTCCAGCTTGATCAGAGAGTTGAACGCGTCCCCCGACGGCTCCATCCCCACATTCTCAAACACCATGTCAAACCCGCAGACCTCAAGTGCTACTGCAAGGCTGATAACCTTCGAGATACTCTGGATGCTGAACCGGTCCTTCGTATCCCCGCAAGAGAACCGGCTTCCATCCCGGCAGAAAATGCTGATTCCAAGCTTATTCTTGTCCGCTCTTCCAAGCTCCGGGATGTAGGTTGCAACCTCCCCCTTCTCGATATATGGGCGCCCTGCCTCCAGCGCCTCGTTGATCAGATCCTCAAACATCACTTTTGTTTACCCCTTTCTTTTCCATCATATGCCCCTGCTGTCGCGTTTCACGCTCCTTCGCGCCCAAGCCACCGGCACATTTAACTTTCCCTTATTTTAAGCGTCCTGACCTCTCTCAAGCCGCTCTCTCACTTCCTTCAGGAATTCCTCCCCGATCCCGGAGATCGGCACATCCGCGAGCGTCACATACCCGAATTCCAGCTTTACCTCACAGCCCGGGATCGGCACCGAGACTGCCCGGAAATCAGAAAGCTGCTTATCAAAATCATGGATTCCGATACTGTAAAAATCCGTCTGCGAGATCAGATTCATGAGCGTCGCACGCCCTGTCACATAGATCTCCTTTTTCTTTCCCGTCATTCCCCCGTCCTCGCCCTTTCCGAGAATCCCTGACAGGATATCATCGTACAGACCAAGATACCGGATAAAACCATAATCCGCCAGATTTTCCCGCGTCATAGGCTTTTTCTCCCGCACGAGCGGATGATCCTTCGAAATGACGATCTGCGGTTCCACATAAGAAAGATAATGATATGTCAGCCCTTTCGCCTCGACCATCGCCCGGACCTCATCATGCCTCTGGCTGTCAAAATGAAAAATCCCGATATCCGCACGACCCGAGATCACGTCCTCGATGACCTCCTCCATCTGCCCCTCATACAGCCGGTGCGTAAACTCCGGCTGATCCTGATATCTCCTGACGATCGTGATGAAACTCTCCATCACATGCGAAAACTTTGTCATGGAAACATTCAGCGGCTCCGCCTTTTCCGCCACTTTTAACGGTCTCAGATGCATCCCTTCCATTTCCTTCAGGATCCTGACCGCCCGCTCCAGAAACTCATTTCCTTCCGGTGTTAAAGCCACACCCTGACGGCTCCTGTTCAAAAGCGGTGCCCCAACCGTCTCCTCCAGATCATGGAGGATCTTTCCAAGATGCGACTGGGAAATATAAAGCATCTGGGCCGCCTTATTGATCGATCCGAGTTTCGCCACCTTGATAAAATATTCCAGATGTTTCAGATTGATATCATAACTCACAGCATTTCCCCTACCTTCGTTCTATCGACCGTGTCAGAAACTTTCCACAAATCTTCTCTCTCAGTTCATCGTTTTCTTGTATATAATCTATCATTTTTTGCTATAGTTTTCCACTGTTTTGTTATTCGTCTTCAAGCTAATGGTTATTTCCCCCAGAAAAAACACATTGCACACAACAAACTCCCACATATCTTCCCCTTGTTATCGCGACAGTCGCCAAGGTCTCGCGCAAGCGCGGACTTTGGCTCGTTGTTCGCGTAAACAAAAAAAGCGCTGCCCCTACCAGACAGCACCCTATACTTTATCTTTTATATCTTACATAGCCAACACACAGCCGCCGGTCAGCCTCCGAGCACAGTTGCATATTCCACGGGGCTGGCTTCCTCTTAGCTTGCGGAAGAATGCGTTGGAGAACTGGCGGCACTTGTCTGAGCGCAGCGAGTTGTGCCGCCAGCTCTCCGCCCTTAGCATTCTTTCGCAAGCCTAGAGGAACCTCCCGTGGAATCCCAGCAGCTGTGTCCGGAGGCTGACCGGCGGCGTCTCTCCCGCAGCAAACTGACCTGCAGCGTCTCTCATCAGCTCCCGATCATAATGCTGATGATCTCATCATTCGTCTCCTTCATTCCCTCTTTTGCGAGACGTCCCACGTTGCGGATCGTCGCCTCGATCCCGGCCGTCACGATTCCGTCGCCGTCATCAAAGTTCTGACCACGCTTTGCCATATAGTAGCCGATGATCCCCGCGTCCACTGCCTCCGCGATCTTTGCCGCGCAGGACGCTTTCGCGCCGTCACAGACCATACCGGAAATAATGGCGACCGCATTGATCACGGTGTGGACCACCTCATCATAGGACGCTCCGGAGAGATACGCGATCCCTGCTCCGGAACCCGCGCCCGCGCTGACTGCGCCGCAGTAGGCGGAAAGTCTTCCGATCGGAGTCTTCTGGTGGATCGTCGTGAGATCTGAGAGTGCCATCGCCCGGTACATGGTATCTTCATCGACTCCCAGCTCCGTTGCATATACGATGACCGGAACAGAAGCCGTGATTCCCTGATTTCCACTGCCGGAGTTGATGATAACCGGAAGCTCACATCCGTTCATTCGTGCGTCGGATCCGGCTGCCGCCATGGCTCTCGCCCGCGTGCGAACATCATTTCCGTTCATATCGAGAAGAAGTGCGCCGATGTTGGATCCATACTGACCACGCATGCCTTCCCTGGCGATCGCCATATTGTAAGTTTTCTGACGTTCCAGAACCTCTCTGATATCATTCACATCCACTGTGTGGATAAAGTCCCAGATATGCTCCATATCGAGCAGTGAGCGGTCCGTAAGACCTTCCTCTTCCTCACCATTCACAGGGGTATCCCTGATGACTTCTCCGTTCTTTTCAATATGTACCACATTCGTGTGATAATTCGCGATGCGGACCATGCTGGTATCTGCTCCGCGTGTCAGTGTCACAATGATATCAAAGGTGATTCCGTTATCAATGTGCTCCACTTCCACCGGGGTCGTCTGAAGGAATTCCTTCATCGCCGTGATCTGCTCTTTTGTGACAGACGCTATGACCTCAAGTTCCTTTTTCGGATCACCTGCAACGATTCCTGCCGCCGCCGCCGCCGGAATTCCCTTTAAATGATCCGTATTCGGGACGATCACGGATTTTACGTTCTTGATCATGCTGCCGCTGGCTCCTACCTTCACCTTCTCCGGGAGTCCGCCGAGCACTTCCCTCGCGACTGCCGCGCAGTAAGCGATGGCGATCGGCTCCGTACATCCCATCGCCGGCTTCAGCTCCTCTTCCAGGATCTTCACATATGCCTGATATCTGATATCGTTTTTCTCCATCGTCTGCCCCGTCCTTTCCTCCGGCTTTTCCTGCCGGACGCGCATTTTATCTCTTGCGCTTTCCTTATCGTTAGCGTATCATAGGAATCACCGAAAGTAAAATTGAACGTTTTAAATAAATCGTTTATAAATTTTTATAAATCAACATTCAAAAACTGCACTGTCAAGCCATCCCATCCCTGTCCGCAGGAGAATTTCCGACAGCGCCATCTATTTTCCCAAGGAGGAACAAACTATGGAACTTCGCGAGATCCGAACCTTCTTACAGATTGCCCAGAAACAAAGCTTTTCCAAGGCCGCCGAGGCACTCGGCTATTCCCAGGCCGCCGTCACCGTCCAGATCAAACAGCTCGAGGAGGAACTCGGCATCCACCTCTTCGACCGGCTGGGAAAAAAGACCGTCCTGACACACCACGGAGAGATCTTCTATCACTATGCGGTCACGATCCTCGGGACCGTCGCCGATGCAAAAAACGCAGTCGCCGCTACTTCGGAGCTCACCGGCTCCCTCACGATCGGAACGATCGAATCGATCTGTGAATCCATCTTCCCGGAACTTTTAAAGGAATTTCATAAACAATACCCGAATGTGTCCGTGAGCATTGTCCTCGATTCCCCGGACGTCCTTCTTGACCGCATGAACAAGAACTCGATCGATCTCGTCTATCTCCTCGACCAGCCGATCGATGATAAACGCTTCATCAAGGTGCTGGAGGCACCGGAACCAATCTCCTTTGTCGCCTCCTCCGTCCATCCTTGCGCCGGGAACGGGCCTTCGGAGCTCTCCGCGATCATCGGTCAGCCATTCCTCCTGACCGAAAAAAATGCCAGCTACCGGTTCGTTCTTGACCGATATCTGGCATCTCTCGGGAAGGAGATCAAACCTTTCCTGGAAATTGGAAACACTGAATTCATTATCAATATGTTGAAGCAGAACGCCGGGATCTCATTTCTCCCGGAGTTTGCCGTAAGGCATGAAGTTGAATCCGGCATCCTCTCGATCCTGCCGGTAAAGGATTTTCATATGGAATTATACCGCCAGGTCCTCTACCACAAGGACAAATGGCACACCGGAGAGATGGATGCCTTCATCGAGCTTGCGAAGGAGACGTTCCAGACTTCATCCGTTTCAGACGAGTTCCCTCAAACATGATGAGGAAGGTTAACATAACAAGCATTGCAGCGCTCACCCCGATGGTCAGCCTGTAATCCCCTGTTATGTCATAGAATGTTCCAAACCACATGTTGAACGGGGCGCCGAGAAGCGTTCCCACCATGGTGGAGTAGGCGTACGCCGTGCTGTATGTCTCGCCCTTCCAGAAGATCCTGCAGAATAATGGCATCATGACCGAGGAAAGCGGCAATGTCACACCGAAGAACAGGGAACCCGCCATCACAGTCTTCGGGGAGCCCAGGAACAGCAGCACATGACCAAAGAACGCCAGCGCAATGGAAAATTCGAAGGTCTTTATGATCCCAAGGCTGTCGCTGACCTTTCCGAGGATCAGCTTGCTGGACATGTTTCCGAGAAGGGATATACTCGTCATCATGGCCGCCGCCTGCAGCGTCAGGCCGGCTGCGATCCCACAGGGCGTCAGGAAGGAATTCAGGTACGCGCACGACACACTGGTCCAGTATGCACCTACGGCAATATAAAATTCCGGCTGACGCAGCAATTCTTTTATCGGAGTCCCGTTTTCCGCGGATGCAGGCGCTGATGTGCCTGATACAGCCCTTTGCTCCACATCCTCTGCCCCGTACGGCAGAAGTCCCATCTCTTCCGGCTTGTAGCGGAGAATGAACAGGGAGATCGGGAGGACAAGAGCGATACTGACGATTCCGACCGCCACATAGCTCATCCTCCATCCGAATGCCGGGATCGCCATCCCAAGGCAGCTGCTGCCGATCATACCGACGAGGCCGGAGAATGCCGCGGAAATTCCTACCGCCGTTCCGGTCTTTTTCTTAAACCAGTTTCCAAGAATGATCGGCGCCGGGATCATGCAGACGAAGGACGAGGCAATTCCCTGAATGATGCCCGTCACATGCCACTGCCACAGTTCCCGGAAGGTACCCATAAGGACCGCACAGACTCCGTAAACGACAGCCGCAATGCTGATCACGATCCGCACATCATGTTTCCGAAAGCTCTTCGCCACAAACGGCAGCGCCAAAGCAGAACTGATGCAGTAGAGCATCCGGTACAGCGTAAGTTTTCCCAGCTCAAACCCCAGTTCTTTGCAGATCGGGGAATAAAAGACACCGGCACAGTTGTTGATGAGTCCCAGAGTCGCCCCCTGCAGGATGCAGCAGCCCGCAAGGATGAACCAGGCATAGTGCAATCTGTTTTTCTTTTGTTCCATTGTTATTTCTGCCTTTCCTCAGCTTTTTTCTTTTCCGCATATCGCCGGTATCCGGCTGTCCGCCCCAAAAACTTCCGACCACATATCCGCCCGGTTCCATCTCCGTCACTCACTCTTATGGCAGACATCCGTCCTCTGCGGGCATGCTGAATAAATCTGCGGAATACACTTTATTCCTTAAAGTTATATTGTAGCATTTTTTCTTCCATTTTCCCATATTTTTTTCATCTTTTTGCCATAAAGAACTTGCAGGATAAATCTTAAGTATTTATAATAGAAAACACAGTAACTGTTCATTACATCGAAACAGTACCGCAGTAAAAAGACATTACCGCCCGACCCCGGCGGCAAAAAATACAATGCCGTCAGACGGCAGAATGGAGGAATTTCCAATGGCAAAGAAAGATATCGACTGGTCCAATATCGGATTCGGTTACATCAAAACTGATTACAGATATGTATCCAATTTTAAAGATGGTTCTTGGGATGAAGGCGCTCTCATCACAGACGATACGATTACATTAAGCGAGTGTGCCTGCGTATTACAGTATGCTCAGACATGCTTCGAGGGCTTAAAAGCATATACAACAGAAGACGGTCACATCGTGATCTTCCGTCCGGACTTAAACGCAGAACGTATGATGAACTCCGCAGCAAGACTTGAGATGCCGCAGTTCCCAAAGGAGCGCTTCGTTGAGGCTGTCACAAAGCTTGTTGAGGCAAACGCTGACTTCGTTCCGCCGTATGGCTCCGGTGCTACTCTCTACATCCGTCCGTACATGTTCGGTACAAACCCGGTTATCGGCGTAAAACCGGCATCCGAGTATCAGTTCCGTGCCTTCTGTACTCCGGTTGGCCCGTACTTCAAAGGCGGCGCTAAGCCGATCACGATCCGTGTCACAGACTTCGACCGTGCAGCACCTCACGGAACCGGTCATGTAAAAGCTGGTTTAAACTACGCAATGAGCTTACATGCGATCGTTGACGCTCACAAGCAGGGCTTCGATGAGAATATGTACCTTGATGCAGGTACAAGAACATACGTTGAGGAGACAGGCGGAGCAAACTTCATCTTCGTTACAAAAGACGGCACAGTCGTAACGCCGAAGTCTGATTCCATCCTTCCGTCCATCACACGTCGTTCCATCCTCTACGTTGCTGAGCATTACCTCGGCTTAAAGACAGAGGAGCGCAAGGTTCCGTTCTCAGAAGTAAAAGACTTCGCAGAGTGCGGTCTGTGCGGTACTGCTGCTGTTATCTCTCCGGTCGGCAAGATCGTAGACCACGGCAACGAGATCTGCTTCCCGAGCGGTATGGAGAAGATGGGTCCGGTGATCCAGAAACTCTACGACACATTAACAGGCATCCAGATGGGCCACATCGAGGCACCGGAAGGCTGGATCCATGTGATCAAATAATTGATCTGATCTGTGTTTTTTACCATGAGCAGGACTGTAAAAAGTCCTGCTCATTTTTTAGCATATTCTAAAAAAAGCTCTGAAAAGACATTTTTTCTGTCTTCTCAGAGCTTTTTTATTCTTATCCGGATTCATGACCGGGCAGCCATACCGAAGTATTTCCTCACCCTGCCATGTTTCTCATTCTTTACGCTGCATGGAACCTTCCGTCGCGCTTGCAGATTTCTTCGAATTCTTTCAGTTTCTGTTTTGCCTCCGCACTCAGATCACTCGGAACTTCGATCCTTACAACGGCATACTGATCGCCGTGTACGTTCGAATCCTTCAGTGAAACGATTCCTTTGCCGCGAAGACGGATCTTCGTGCCGGAACGTGTTCCCGCTTTGATCTTGCAGACAACATCGCCGTAAAGGGTATGGACGAGTGCCTCTCCGCCGAATACAGCTGTGGTAAACGGAACTTCCACATCCGTGTAGACATCCATGCCTTTTCTTGTCCAGCCCGTCTTCTCACTAACCGTGATCTTCAGGAAAAGATCTCCTGCCGCTCCGCCGCCGGTTCCAGGCATTCCCTTACCTGCAAGACGAATGCTCTTTCCGGTCTCGATCCCGGCCGGGATCTTAACCTGAAGAGTCTGCGGTCTGCTGCCCGGCTGGTTCGGGTTCTGGATCGTGATCGTCTTTTCGCAGCCAAAGACTGCTTCGTCGAACGTGATCTGAACCTCTGCATTTAAGTCATTGCCGCGGTTTGAAAAGCCGGAGCCGTTGCCAAATCCGCCGAAACCGGAAGCTCCGCCTGACGCTCCGCGAAAACCAGATCCACCGCCGAATCCCGAACGTCCGCCGGCGCTTCCTTTTCCGCCGAACATATTTCCGAAGATATCACCAAAGATATCGTCTCCATCGCCGCCCTCAAAGTGGAACTCATGGTAAGTTCCGTCACCGGAGCGGAATGATCCGGACCTGTAAGCTCCGCCGTTTCCAAAACCACCGAAGCCGCCAAATCCACCGGCGCCCTGGGCACCCTGTCCATATCCGGCCGTCTCATCAAAGGCCGCATGTCCGAACTGATCGTAGAGTTTCTTCTTCTTCGGATCACTTAAGACATCGTAAGCTTCGTTTACATCCTTAAACATCTGCTCAGCCGTCTTGTCACCCGGGTTGGAATCCGGATGATACTTCTTTGCCAGTTTTCTATATGCACGTTTAATTGCTGCAGCGTCCGCATCTTTTGCAACACCCAGCACTTCATAATAATCTCTCTTTGTCGATGACATATTCACCACCTCACTGTTCTATTTGTAATGTAACACATCGGATATTCAAAGTCAAGGGAGGTTTGTGAATTTTTTGTGATAAAAATTGTAATTTTAAGTAATACTTCTATCCCATCGTAAATATACAATCTCCTAACATATATACTTTATTTAATCGTTATCCCGTCTAGTCATCCTCAAATTTCAAAGTCAATTGTTCCTCGTTGCAGCTTTTTTCTATAAATGTTTCTTTATTGATCTCACCTTCAGTTTTTATTTCTATTTTTTTGTCAGGAATTTCAAGTCCCCAGTTATCCCATCCAATATAATTATTCCTTGCGAAGAGTTCAATCTTATCTTGCTCTGGAAACATTTTTGTAATTCCATCAATAACCGCTACTGGTTTGACACTATGGTCACCTCTATGAATCGTTATCATCTGCCGCACATTTCTTGCACCTCTGGGTTGTGGAAATTTACCTTTCTTAAACGCTAAAACAAATTCTGTTTGACTAAGTGTGTATCTACCCGGATTATGTACCATTTTATCCCAGACAAATGCCACTGTCTTATATTCAAAGCCCCATGCCTCACCTAATTCTATGGAATTAGCCATCTGAGGTCCCGTGGTCCACATAAATAAAATGCAATCATCTGCAGCAATAGAATTTACATCAAGTTCCTTTAATTGTTTCAATTTTACTGTTGGATATTTAAATGCTGCTGAACTGATAAATATCTTTTTTTCAAATCCAACATTTTTATCCTTGATCGTCGATCTATCATACTGCATTTTTCCGCCATAATCCCAAGGAGGATCTGCATATATTACCTGATATTTTTTTTTCGGTAATTTAGGATATATATCCTCTAATGGATTAATTTTTGTTCTTTTTTTTTGTTCGAGATTGTATATGGAATATGCTGTAATATCTGTCTTTTCTTTTTCAGGCATTCCTATCATCCTTTCCCATAATCTATTTTATAATATACCCGATATAACAATTAAAGTCAACACCGAATTGTGACTTATAATCCGTTGCTTTATATACATCATATATGTAGAATTTTAGTGAAAAGGAGACAAATTATGGTAATCGTTGATTTTGCAAACAGGATTAAAGAACTGCGAAACCAGCAAGGACTAAGTCAAGAAAAATTTGCTTTAAAAATAGATATGGATAGAACCTATTACTCCTCAGTTGAAGCAGGAAAACGCAATATATCAATAAAAAATATAAAAAAAATAGCGGATGGTTTTGGCATATCACTCGAGGAATTATTTAAAAATATGTGAGGTATTAAATGTCTAGAAAAAACTTGCAAAGCAGAGATAATTGGCAAACAGATTCCGGTCCCGGTGGAAAAGCTGGTGTCGCCGAACAGAATTTAATACGGGTTTTTAGAGAGGCTTTCCAGGGGACTGATTACTTTATTTCCGATCATCCAACGGATTTGAAACATTTATACGAAAATGTTGTCCTCTCTCCTGAAACAACCCGACAAATTTTTAATCCAGATGCTGCGACAATGAAAAATGCCCAAAGTCGCGGTTGGGGTGTTTCCCCTGATTTTTCAATTACAAATAGAAAAACAGGAAAAATACTTTTTGGTGAAATCAAACGTCAAGATGGCTGGGTCGAAGGAAAAGACCCAAGCGCTGGCCGTGGTAATGCGCATGAACGAATGTGCAAGTTATTCACACCCGGATTAATGAAAGCTTATCGTCGAATTGGAAAAATTACCGACCCCTCCATTCTTCCATTTTGGGTAGTTCTTGAAGGCGATATTACTCGAGATCCAAAACGAAATCGGGAAATTTCATTTTGGTTTGATGAATATGACAAAAATTTCTTTATGTGGAGACCTGGCGTTGATGGTCTCGCTTTAGTTGAACATTTTAACAAATATTTAAAAAAATATCTGGACTAACGTTAATTTGAGCAATTCTACAAATAGAATTGCTCTTTCTTTACATTTTTTCCATTTGCTGAACATAATAATTAGAATATACATCTTCAGAATACATCGGGTCGCTTTCTGCATATCCTTTCTCATAATTAATTGCACTGTACTCTGTATATAAATTATTAGATAAAATTAGCTTTTTCATTTGAGCAATTGCCTTTTCTTTTTCTCCCCAAACTCCTCTTATTCCGCATAGTTGACTATTTTCTCTTTCCTCATATAAAATATATACCTTTTCCATATACTTTTTACCTCCAGATACTATTACCATAGCCATCATTTACTTCAATACACTGCAAATAATATTATTCTCATTTTCTCATGGATTAATTGTCTGAACAAAAGAAACATGACTTGTTCTCAGAATTTAAGAGTTATAAAGCCTTTTAGAGATTAGTAAAATAATCATAGCATAAATGCCTTTCTTTATGCAACAAACATTTATCTATATTTTATAAATTTTTTCTAAATTAGTATAGTCCATTTTTTGTGATACCTGTTATCACATTTTTGAAATTAGCTTTTTCCTCTGATCCGCCTATAATAAAAGAGGATCTACATACGCACAGGATCTTCTGCCTGCATGATCATTCCGGCATATTCCATTACCACTCATCTCACATTTCGAATGTGTCTGGAACGATGCAGGCAGAACCTCCATACCTTTTCTTTTCAGCGGCCGGTACCGATCGCGGATCCGTACTCCGGTCTTCTATCTCTTCCATTTCGTGATTCCTGTTTCTGATCCAGCATCTCCAGAAACTCCGACATACACTTCGGGATATAGCGGTTTCTTTTGTAATAAAAATAGATCGTCTGGCTTGCAAATTCCGGGGACAGCTTGTAGTACACCACGTTCGGGTGCGGCATTGCCCCTTTGACAAGTGTGTCACTCACAAAGGACGCGCCCAGACCGGCACATGTCATATTATAAGCAGTCATCTCCTGGTCCAGTGTCAGGACCGTCTTCGGAGCGAATCCATACCTTGTCCCGCAGCCCTCCGATACATACTGCTCTCCGGAGTCAGCATGACAAACGGCGACTCCGAAAACTGTTCCAGCGGCACTTCCGGGTACTGCGGAGCGAGGAACTGCTCTGTGATGATATTTTCCAGACTCGGACCAATTCTTTTCAAAATTGCTGCGTATGCCCACGCAGCGTTTATCTCAGTCAGAGACAAGACTCTCGCAGAAATAAATCTGCATTACTCTCCATCCAAAAGAGACCTGCTTCCTATCTGGCTATGCTAAAAAAGGATCCTGCCAGAGAACTTGAACCACACTTTCTTTGTGCTGCTCACAGTTTCCCTGCAGGATCCTCTTTGTTATTCCGCTTATATTTCCTTTATCATGTCTGCTGTTCGTACTATTTTAATAATTTCTATTTTTCAAAAATCTGCCTGAATTCCTTCACCTGAGTCCGCCCGATCGGCAGGGCCTCGGCATCGTAGTACTTCATTTTTACGCAGTACCCGTTATTGTAGCTCACCTGCATCTCCTTCACAAAATCCAGATTGATCAGGTAGCTCTTGTGGATCCGGAAGAACCGGCTCTTTTTCAGGTGAGTCTCATAATTGTTCAGTGACTCGTTCTGCAGATAGAAGGATCCGTCCTTCATATGGATTTTGCAGGAACGCTTTTCCGTCTCGATAAATACGATATCTGCCACATCAACGACCTGAAAGCTGGAGCCCACGTTCACCATGATCTTTCCGATTTCATATCCGGGACCGGCGGCCTTTTCCTTTATGTGTTCATGGATCCGCTCCATCGCCCGTTTGACGCGTTCATAGTCAAAGGGTTTTAAGAGATAATCCACCGCTCCGATCTCAAAGGCCTTTACCGCGTATTCCTGGAACGCAGTGGCAAAGATGATCAGCGTATCCGGCTGCTTTCTCTTTATCATGGATGCCAGCGTAGTGCCGTTCATGCCACCCAGATTGATATCCACAAAACACACATCAAAGGTCTCATTTTCCAGCATTGCAAGAAATTCTTCGCTTCCGTCGGCCTCCGCGATCTCCGCCTCCGGCTCACACTGCTCCACCAGATATTTAAGTTCGCTTCTTGCCGGGCGCTCATCGTCAACTACTGCTATTCTCATACCTCATGCCTCCCATGTTCTGCCAAAAACTCCGCTGTTCCAAACAGCAGGCTGTTGTCATCTGTTCTTCCAAAAGATCGTCAGCCGGTCGTTTTCTCCTGCTGCGCGCTTCCAGCCGCGCTGTCCGGAATGTTCATCCGCACGTCCGTCCCTTCTTCACTTGTCACGATCTGAAGTCCGTAGGACTTTCCGTATAAGGAGATCAGTCTCTGCTGCACGTTCATCATTCCGATTCCTGTGTGTTCCACTTTCTCCCCGCCGTACAGGCTCTGGACGATCCGGTAGTCCATTCCCGGTCCGTTGTCGATCACGTCGATCCTCGTGGACCGTTCCTCCCGTTTCACGTTTACGATGACCTTTCCGACTCCTTTTTCCCTCTGCATTGCCCCGTGATGGACCGCATTCTCCACGATGGGCTGTAAGATCAGGTTCGGCACACAGCTTCGCAGCGCCTCCGGATCCGCATTGATCTCGATCGAGAGACGTTTTTCAAACCGCGCCTCCTCAAGCATCGTATAGGCTTTTACATGCTCTAACTCCGTGTCCAGCGTTACCATATAATCGGTATCCTCCAGCATGCTGCGGAAATAGGAGCTCAGTGCCAGTAAGAGCTCCCTCGCCTTCTCCGGCTTTTCCCGGCAGAAGTAGGAGATCGTATTTAAAGAATTGAACAGGAAGTGCGGATTGATCTGGGACTGCAGGGTCCGAAGCTCCGCTTTTCTCAGCTCTTCCTTCTGTTTCTCCATCTCCGAGAGCTTGATCTGCATCGCGAAGTGATTCGCGAGTCCCGTGACAAATTCAATGTCCGCACGATAGGAATAGGCATTTTTCTTCACCAGCATCACAAGCGCCAGAACCTTTCCCTCATCGAGGAGGATCGGTGCGGAGATGATCACATTCTCCTTATAAAGAGGATAAAATCCATCCTCCGGTAAAGGCACGCGGCTGATCCTCGTCGTCTTGAAGGTCTTTGTCGCGGACAGAAGTCTCGGATAATTGTTCTCTGTGAGAACGATACTGGAAAATGCCCCGCTCCTTGCCAGAAATTTCATATCATCGATCAGTGCCGCGCCCTGACAGTGGTACTCTTCCATAATAATGTCGATGATCTTTCCCGCCGTCTTCCGGTCATTCTCCACGGAGCCCAGATACGGGGTACATCGCTCGGCGGTTCTCATGGCGAGGGAGACCTTGGATGCGACCTTTAAGTCCTCCGTGTTAAAGATCGATTTAAAAACATTAAAGAAGATCACCATGCCGACGGAATTGATGATCACCATCGGAACGATCACGATCTTTACGATCTCAACGGCCGCATCAAATGGCCTGGTGAGAAGCAGGATCAGAACAATATGGATCATCTCGGAAATGAACGTGACTCCAAGCAGAAATGTATTCGAGTACTGGCGGTTTCCCTTCTTCTTCCAGCCGATAAAGGAACCGATGAGTCCGTGGATAATTGCGGAGAGCACACAGGCCACCGTGGAGATCCTTTCCGGAAAGATCAGATACCGGTGAGTCGACGCAATCACTGTCGTGATAAAGCCGGAGACAGGCCCGCCCAGAAATCCGGCAGACAGAACACCGATCACCCGGGCATTCGGCAGCGCTCCTGTCACCTGTATCCCAATGTAATCAGAGATGATACAGAAGACGCCGAAGATCACGCCGAGAAGCACCTTTTCCCAGAGTCTCTGCCAGACGTTCTCCCCTCTTCCTTCCTCACTTCCGCCCTCTTCATTTAATAGAAGTCTCTGGACAAAGTCCATCTTCGTCATCATGAAGGCGAGCACTACCAATAGGCAGATGTTAAAGCAGATACTGTAAATAACATCAAGCAGCATGTTGTTTCCTCCTGTCTCTGACGATCCCTGTTTTTCTATATCTGTCCGCAACGGTTTTTGCAATCTGTGCAGAACATCCGTTTCGGAACATCTGCGCGCAGCATGGATCACAAATATCTGACGTCTGACCCGGTATGTTTTAACGGACACATATAGAAAAACAGGGACCGCCGCAGTAAATTTTCTGCAGCAGTCCCTGTGTGTTCACCGGTTATCTATGAAGGTCTACGCTGCCGCCGGTGCACTCTTCTTTGCAGCTGCTTTCTGGAATACGAATACAACTGCGCAGATCACGATACCTGCGATATCTGTCACAAGACCGCTGTCGATCAGGAGATAAGCGCCAATGAGGCTGGCAATTCTCAATACGATGTTGACCTTTGTGAACAGGAAACCTTCGACTGCTGTACTGATTAAGAATACACCAACTGCAGCAGTTACTGCAACCTGAATCGCTTTTGCAAGCGGAGTATCAAGCAGCAGAAGGTCTGTATTGTATACAAACATGTACGGAAGAATGAATCCTGCAAGCGCAAGCTTTACGGATGCCCATCCTGTCTTCATCGGACTTCCGCCTGCGATACCTGCTGCCGCAAAGGCTGCAAGGGCAACCGGCGGTGTCAGGTTTGCGAACATTGCGAAGTAGAAGCAGAACATGTGGGCAACCAGGGCCGGGATACCAAGCTGTACCAGCGCCGGAGCCGCGATCGTGGAGGTAATGATATAGGACGGGATACTCGGAAGACCCATACCTAAGATCATGCAGGTGATCATTGTGAACACCAGTGTGAACATCAGGCTCTTTCCTCCGATGCTGATGATGGTATTTGCCATATTCAGGGCGAAACCTGTGATAGAGCAGGAACCAACGATAATACCAACGCAGGCGCAGGCGATCGCTACGGATACGGTAGACTTCGCGCTCGCTACCATCGCATCAAGAATATCCTGGAAGGTCATTCTCGTATTTTTTCTGCACTGCGCCACGATGATCGTGAATACGATCGTATAGAACGCAGCCATGATAACCGTCTTTCCGGAGAAGAACAGCATGTAAACGAGGAAGATGATCGGAAGTGCCAGATGACCATACTCCTTCATGACCTGAGACATCTTCGGAAGCTGATCCTTCGGGGTTCCCTGCATTCCCATCTTCTCAGCCCTCATCTGGATCTGGAACAGGATGCCCATGTAGTAGATGACTGCCGGGATGATCGCGGATAAAAGAAGTTCATTGTATTTCATGCCGAGCGTATCTGCCATGATGAATGCGGCAGCACCCATAACCGGCGGCATCAGCTGTCCACCGACAGAACCGGTCGCAACAACGGCGCCTGCGAATTCGTCGTCATAGCCGGATTTTTTCATAAGCGGGATCGTGAAGGAACCGGTCGTAACAACGACGGCTACGGCTGCACCGTTGATCATTCCGAGAAGACCGGAAGCAACGACTGCTACCTTTGCCGGGCCGCCCTTTGTGCCGCCCGCGATGGCGTTTGCGAAGTCGTTGAAGAACTGACCCATGCCACACTTGTTCATGACTTCACCGAAGGCGATGAAGAGGAAGATGTAGGTGGACGCGACATTGACTGACGATCCGTAAATACCTTCCGTGTTCGAGAAGAAGTGGCTCATTAACTTCTGCCATGTGTATCCTCTGTGGAGGAAAATGCCCGGGACATCGATCGGGATGAGTCCCTGCTTTGTACCCATCAGGCTGTAGATCATGAAGATAATGGAGATGATTGGGAGAGCCAAGCCGCAGACACGTCTCGTTGCCTCCAGAACGACCAGTGTTAAGAGTGTACCGATCACGACATCCATCATGTCCGGCTTTCCGGCACGGTTGATGATATTTACATAATCTACGCACATATAGATCGGAACTGCGGCTGACAATGCGATAAATACATAATCATACCACGCGATCACTTTGCGGCTCGCTTTTTTCGTAGCCGGATAAAGCATGAAGGCAAGGATCAGGATCATGCCGACATGGATGGAACGATGCTTTAATGTTTCCGGCATGTAAAGACCGGATGCGAAAACCAGATGATATAAGGTAACGATGATCGCGAATACCCGGTAAGCTTTCTTTAATACCGGGGATCCGAACTTTCTCGTCTTGCTCTCTTTATCAAACTGCTCGAGGAGTTTCTGTTTTTCTTCCTCGCTCATCTCTGCTTCCGCTGTACTGGGGATGATGTTTTTCTCTTTTTCGCTCATACAGATTTCCCTTCCCTTCGTTGTCAGAGCTGTTGTCGATGTTGCTTCAGCAGTTTCCTTTTCTTATTTTTCGAAACCATTCCGGATCCTCAGCACCATTTTTACGTGATGCGGCATGTCAGAGCCCTGAATCAGGAGCTCGCCATTCACCTTGATGTTCTTCAGGGCTGTCTGGGAATTGATCCAGTTGAACTGTGGAAAGACGCTTTCGATCTCATCCATGTAGACGAGTCCGTCTTCGTAACGGTATTTGCAGTCCATCTCTGCCGGAATTCCGGCACCGAAGCCCGCGACCGCGATGGTGTGAAGAATGAAGCTTCCGTCTTTCTGTATCTCGTAATACTCATACCACGGAATATGCTCAAAGGAATGTTCCCACTGGAAGGAGAGCTCGTCACCGGTCTTTACCGGAATCTCCCGGTAAACATTTCCGGTTTCAAGCTCTTCGATCACCAGAATTTTTTTCTGCTGCCGTATAAATACGGCAGCAGAGATTGCTGTGATTACCAGAAGAACCGGAATCAGGATTTTTAATTTAGTTCTCAGGAGTCTCATAACCGTGATCCTGCCACCACTTCGCAGCACCGTCATGAAGCGGGATCTTTACATCGTCAACACCGAAGGAAACATCGATGTTCTTGTCTGCTGTGTTGTGGGATGCCTTGATGGTAGCGATTCCATCGTCGGAGAAGATGCAGTCAAGCATATCGTAGACCATGTCATCGGATACGTCCTTATTTACAAGCATGATATTGTAAACGAATACGCTCTCCACGTCCTCTTTGTTGTTGTATGTATTGGCCGGGATCGTGCTTGCGGAGAAGAACGGATACTTCTCGATCAGGTTATCTCTGCCTTCGCCGTCGATCGGAACGATCACCATATCGTAGCTGAATGCCAGCTCGCTGACGGTTGCGTTCGGAAGACCGGAGGTAACAAATGCCGCGTCGCACTGACCGTTCTTCATCTGGTCGATCGCTTCGCCGTAGGATAAGTAGTCAACATCACTATCCTCATATGTCATGCCGTATGCTTCGTAGATCATTCTCGCATTTAACTCAACACCGGAGTTTGGAGCACCGATACCGACCCTCTTGCCCTTTAAGTCCTCAACGCTCTTGATGCCTGTGCTTGCCACGGTTACAAGCTGTACGTAGTTCGGCCAGAGTCTCATCATGGCTCTCAGATCCGGCTCTGCCTTCTCAAACGCACCAAAGCCCTCATACGCCTGTACGACGGAGTCCTGCATTGCGATCGCAAGCTCTGCCTCACCGTTTAAGATCAGGTTGATGTTCTCAACGGAAGCGCCGGTTGCCTGTGCGGATGTCTTATATCCTGCATTTCCTAATGCGGTTGCAAATGCGCCGCCAATCGGGTAGTAGATACCACTCGTAGGACCGGTTGCGACTGTGACAAACTCTTTCGCCCTGTCAATGCTCACGGATGTGCTGCCTGCCTCTGCGCTGGAACCATCCGCCGCTTTCTCAGTTACGGCTGCCGCTGTTGTGTCAGCTGCTGCTGTTGTAGATGTACTGCCGGAACTGCTGCCGCATCCTGCAAGAGCTGCTGTCATTGTGAGTGCCATAGCTGCTGCTGTGATTCTCTTCACTAATCTCATACTGTTTACCTCTCCTTCTTTTTGTTTACCCGTAACGATCCGGTCCCACCCGGATCATTACATACCCACTTTTCAAATGCTTCATATTCTTTATAAATATTTCACATTTCATGTCTAAATTTTAACGTAAACGTAACTCTGATACAATGGGGTTCGTGCAAACTGCACAAAATCGTGTATGAATGGTAAAAATTGATGTGTGAAATGCAGGAATAAGACTGTTTTCCTGTAAATCTATACGATATTAATTTAACAATTCTTTGCACGCCTTTGCGATTGATCGATGAGTTTGCTTGATCGGCGGGAATTGATCGTTCCTGTTAATATATTGCTTTAAATTTTTAAACTTTAACGTGCGTAAGTGTTGACTTTTTTCTCTCCTGTCTTTATACTATGGACATAGCTGATCACGCTTCGCAGGCTTTGCCGATTTGGAATGCAAAGCACCGGCATTCTTTCTGCGAGATACGCGTTATATAACGCATGACCGAATATTACATCAATCATATAGAAACAGGGGAGTAACCGCTTATGGGAGCAATTGTAAAAGTAAGAAATGTAAAATTGGGAGACGGAATGCCGAAGATCTGCATTCCGGTTACGGATACAAATCTCGATGACCTGAAAAAATCTGTAAATCTGATCCGGAATACTCCGTTTGACCTGATCGAATGGCGTGCGGACTTCTACACCGGTATGGAAGATCCCAAAGTCCGGATCAAGGCAATGACCTTATTCCGGAATGCTTTAGGAAATATTCCGGTGCTCTTCACGATCCGCACCAGCGTGGAAGGCGGAATGATGGAGATCGATACCGAAACCTACACAAAGACGATCCTCGCCGTGATCGACAGCGGTCTCATCGACCTCGTTGACGTGGAACTCTCCCGCGGGGAAGACACGATGAAGACGATCGTCGCAGCCGCCCACCGGGTCGGAGTAAAAGTTGTCGCCTCCCGCCACGACTTCACGGCAACACCGGACAAAAACATCATCGTGAACAATCTCTGCCTGATGCAATCTCTCGGCGCCGACATCGTAAAATTCGCAGTTATGCCCCAGTGTGACCGCGATGTCCTCACACTGCTCGACGCAACGATGACAATGAAGGAGGAACACAATGAGACGCCGGTGATCACGATGTCCATGAGTCCTTCCGGAGTGATCAGCCGTATCTGCGGACAGCTTGTCGGCTCCTGCGTGACCTTCGGAACGGCCGGAAAGGCATCCGCACCCGGACAGATCCCTGCAAACCTGCTGAGCACCTTTTTAAAAACACTTGCATAAAAAATGAAAAGCTCCCGTCCCCGGACATGGCACATCCGGCGGCGGGAGTTTTTCATAGGGTTTTCAAGTTTTAAATAGACATTCGGCGAAAGGTAATACTGATGTTCTTTTGCTTTACCGGCAAGTTCCGCGATCTCCTGCCCGTTTTTTTCCATGACATACATTTCAGCATCCTGCTTTTCATATTGCGGAAAAAACGGGGACAACTGGATCTCCGGGAAAAAAAGAAGATCACAGTCCTCTGCCAGATCACAAAATTTCAGGCTTTTCTCCAGGTTTTCCTGTACATTTCCGGTCATACGCATCTGCGCAGGTGCGATTTTCATGCTTTTCCTCCTCATGTATCATTTTTTTCATTCTATCACCTTGAATATGCCGGGGCAAGAACCCGGGACAGGATTTTTCCGAGCCGAATTTTGCCGAGGTTCTGTATTCCGGATCAGCAGACTTCGCGAGGTCTGCGCGTTATATAGAATTTTTACTCTGGGAAATTCCCATCTGCAAAAAACAACGGCAAAACTTACGGCAAAGCTGGCAAAGCTGCGATTTTTTACCGGAGTATTTTTTCAGGAACAAATGTTCGATTTTCACTGGACAATCGAACAGATGTGTGCTATACTCGTTTTGCGAAATCGAACAAATGTTTCTATTGATTTTTCATAGACTTACAGAAAGCGGGGAATCCGGATGCTGATTGGATTACATGTAAAGAATCTTGCCCTGATCGAACAGGCAGATGTAGAATTTGGAAACGGTTTAAATATTCTGACCGGTGAGACCGGAGCCGGAAAATCAATTATTATCGGCTCTGTCGCTCTCGCGCTGGGTGCAAAAGCATCAAAGGACATGATCCGCCGCGGTGAGGACTATGCCTATATCGAGCTTACCTTCTCCGTCGACGATGAGAAAAAACGTGAAGAATTAAAGTCGATGGATGTATATCCGGATGATGACGGACTTCTCATTATCTCAAAAAAGATCACTCCGACGCGAAGTATCAGCCGGATCAATGATGAAACCGTAACGACAGCCCGCTTAAAGGCTGTAACCGGAAAACTTTTAGATATCCACGGCCAGCATGAGCACCAGTCTCTCCTTCACAGGCAGAAACATCTGGAGATCCTCGACGAATATTCCCGGAAAGAAACAGGGATGCTGAGAAGAGAAGTCGCGGAAAGCTACCGGAAATATCTGGAATTAAAAGGAAAACTTGACGGATTTTCTCTGGATGACGAGAGCCGGAAGCGGGAACTCGACTTTATCCGTTTCGAGATTACTGAGATCGAGAACGCCGCTTTAAGACCGGGGGAAGAAGAAGAACTGGCCGCAAAGTTCCGCAAATATGCCCACAGCCAGAAGATCATGGAAAGTCTTCAGGCCGCATACCAGGTTCTTGACAGCGATATGATCGGCCGGGCCTGCCACGAGGTAGAAAATGTCTCCTCCTACGATGAACGGCTGAGCGGGATCGCATCCGGTCTCTCCGATGCAGAAAGTATCCTGTCCGATCTCTGCCGTTCGATCTCCGGCTATCTGGATGAGATGGAATTTTCCGGGGAAGACTTTCAGCAGACGGAAGAGCGTCTCGATCTGATCCGCCAGATGACTGCGAAATATGGCTCAACCGAGGAGGCAGTCCTGCGAAGTCTTGATGCAAAGAAAAAGCGCCTGGAAGAACTTGAAAATTATGAAGAACTGGCCCGCGCCGCAAAGGCAGTCTTCGAAGAACAGAAACATGTCCTCGCTCTTCTCTGCGGGCGCCTGTCCGAAGAGCGGAAAAAAGCCGCAAAAGTTCTCGAAAACCGGATTTCCGAAGAACTCAGGGATCTGAATTTCCTCCATGTGGAATTTCAGGTCGATGTCCACCGCACAGACCACTACACGGCCTCCGGCTCCGACGAAGTGGAGTTTCTGATCTCCACAAACCCTGGAAGTATCCCGCCAAGACCGCTCGGCGAAGTCGCATCCGGCGGTGAGCTCTCAAGGATCATGCTGGCGATCAAGACCGTCCTCGCCGATACGGACGATATCCCTACCCTGATCTTCGATGAGATTGACACCGGCATCAGCGGAAGAACTGCCCAGAAAGTATCGGAACGCCTGTCTTACATCGGAAGAAAGCATCAGGTTCTCTGCATCACCCACCTTCCTCAGATCGCCGCGATGGCTGATACGCACTTTGAAATCAGGAAATCGGTGCAGAACGGAATGACTTCCACTAAGATCCAAAAGCTGAATGAACAGGAACAGACCGGCGAGCTTGCGAGACTTCTCGGCGGCGCGGAGATCACGGAAAAAGTCCTTGAAAATGCGGAGGAAATGAAGCGGCTGGCAAAAGAGACAAAAACCCATCTCGATTCCCGGGATTGTTCTGTTGTCTCCAATGACGTTTCTATGCTTCCGGCAGCCGGCTGAATCTGCAGACGCATCGTTACAGAACACGGGCACTCCATGCCTGCGTTCTGTAACAGGATTTTGCCGATGCTTCGCATTCCGAATCGGCAAAATCCGCGACCGCAACGGTATCATACGGAATTTTCAGTTCA
>OOCY01000459.1_pt1 | contig 33676 bp, 34 predicted proteins | sample 1671291 | NCBI WGS metagenome assembly OOCY01 (sample SAMN06348141, study PRJEB24527) | human gut metagenome | biome: human gut; feature: ankylosing spondylitis patient; material: feces | host: Homo sapiens | place: China | collected 2015-10 | reverse complement strand
TTCAAGAATGGAGCGGGATTCTAAGAAATCCCACCCCAACTATTGACATAGAGCCTTTCTTTTTTATGGTTCCTGCTGTAATTCTTCGCTTGTTCTTCTCTCTGTTACAGACTACACTGCATTTTCTCTATTCCCGACAGCTCCCAGCGGCAAGTCTCCGGGCAGGAGTGCCTTAATTCAGGAACGTAACCGCCTTCGCCGGCGTTCTGTAATACGCGTTGGAAATAATAATACCGGTCTTTGACGTGCTGGCGTGAATGATCTTTCCATCGCCGATATAGAGCGCAACGTGGTTGATCGTCTTTCCGCTCGCATAGAACAGAAGGTCACCCGGCTGGATCTCAGACAGGGAGATCTGCTTTCCGTTCGATGCCTGATCTCTCGAAGTACGTCCGGTGGAAACTCCAAAATGTTCAAAGATCCGCATCGTAAATCCGGAACAGTCCGCTCCGTTTGTCAGGCTTGTCCCACCGTATACATACGGATTTCCGAGGAACTGTTTCGCATAAGCCACGATCGCTGTGCGGACTGCAGAATCATATACCGCACTTCCCGGTCCGTTCTGGGTGCTCTGATAGCTGCCGGAAGTTCCCGTGCTGCTGCCGGTAGAAGTACTGCTGCCATTCGAACTGTTGCTGCCCGGACCCGCTGTGTTTCCTGTATTCTGGCTTGTGCTGCCCTGGCTGTTCTGCTTCGTCTGCTCCTTCGTCGTTCCGTTGTCCACATTCGGATTCTGCGCGATCATACCGATCGAGGTTGACGGAGTGTCCTTATTTTCCGTGCTCTGTCCGGATTCCTTTTTCAGTTCCTCAACTTTTGCGATCGCATCGTCCGCCTCTTTCTTGATCCGGGCAGCCTCCTCAGCTCTCTGCTTTTCTTCCTCAACGCTGACCGCCTGCTTAAACTCTACCCTCTGGGTGACATAATCCTTATGGACATATCCGCTCAGGGATTCATCGACCTGGATCTCGATAAAATCGCCGTCTTCCTTCACTTCCAGATATTCCGAATCTTTGGAAAGTGTCGTGAGGACTGCGCTGTTCATATTCGGCTGTTCGCGGAGATTTAAACCATCCGCGCTGACTGTGACATATACAGTTCCCACATTCTTTGCGATCTTCTCAGCCTCAGCACCGGTAATAAAATATTCTGATTTTATGTAACCTTTAACGGAACCGGACTGGATCTGATACCAGGTTCCTCCCTCTCCGTCCACCGTTGCAAGGATCGTCGCCGCACAGTTATTGTAGATCTTTCCGACAATACTGCTGGAGGTGTTCGCCTCGGAACGGATATTTACATAGTTGCTCACGTGGGAGATCGCCACATTATCGTAAGCCGACTGTTTATTTCCTACGGTCGTGATCCCCTCTCTGGCGCTCACCTGCACCGAAAGCGTCTCAGCCGCATAAGCAGCCTGCGGCATCATGAGCGCCACGCTCAGCCCGCAGACCGCGATGATTCTTCCTGCTCTGTTCATTCTTTTTCTTTTCTCCTGTCAATTACCGACAAATCTGTTTTCCATTCTCTATCTGTCAAAAGCTGTCGATATGCTCAATTCTGTCAATTTTATCCTCAGCCGGCCTTTCCAGACTTCGGTTTTATTTGTCGTGCAGCACATCTGCTGCTCTCTGGCTTTTATATGCCGGTTCCGTACCAGCTGCTGCTCTCCTGCCGCCATTGTGATTTTTTTTTATTCCTGCCCGTTCAGATAAGCTTCCACCGATGCGACGCAGTTCGCGCCGTCCGCAACCGCCGTCACGATCTGGCGGAGCGCCTTTGTACGGACATCCCCGGCCGCGAAGATTCCCGGAACATTTGTCTTTCCGTCCTCACCGGCTGCGATATGTCCCGCAGGATCCATCTCCACGGATCCTCTGAATATCTCACTGTTCGGGGTGATCCCGACCGCAACGAACACGCCGTCCACAGCCAGGTCATTCTTCTCCCCGGTCTTCTTATTTAAAATTCTGAGTGTTTCCACCTTATCTGTTCCGACAATTTCTTCCGGAACTGTATCCCATAAGATCTCCACATTCGGAAGCTCCATCAGGCGCTTCTGCAGGCTCTTTGCCCCGCGGAACTCGTCTCTTCTGTGGATCACATAGACTTTCTCGCAGAGTCTCGCGAGGAAGATCGCATCCTCAAGGGCAACATCCCCGCCGCCGATCACCGCAGTCGTCTTTTTCCGGAAAAACGCGCCGTCACAGGTCGCGCAGTAGGAAACACCTTTTCCCGTAAACTCCGCCTCTCCCAGGATCTCAAGCTTTCTGTGATGCGCCCCGGAAGCGATGATGACCGCTCTCGCAAGTCTCGTCTCCTTTTTGCAGACAACCTGATAGATCACAGGCGGGCGCTCCGCCCCGGCTTCTGCTGCCGTCAGGAGTTCCTGCTCCTCTTCCTTCCCGGATGCGTCTGCGGACTCCGCACTTTCGATCTTCAGTACAGTATCTTTTGCGAATTCCACCCCGAGCTTATCGGCATGTTCCCGGAATTTCATTCCGAGGTCAAAGCCGCCGATCCCCGGAAGTCCGGCATAATTGTCTACCTCATATGTTGTAAGCACCTGTCCGCCGCTCATCATCTCTTTTTCGATCACGAGTGTCTCAAGTTCCGCGCGTTTTGCGTAGATCGCAGCCCCGAGTCCCGCCGGACCGGAACCGATAATGATCAGATCATAAATCTGTTCCATGATGCCTCCAATCTCAGAATCGATATATATATGATATATTTTCCGCACATTCTGTTCTTCATGTCCGTACCAGGCGGTCACAAAACACAAAAATACGCCTTGTATAGTATAGCACCATATATGTCTATTATACAATCAGTTTCACTGAAATTTAAGTGGCATTCCTGTGGCAAAATACAGAAAAACGCAGCCATACGAGGGAGTACGACTGCGTTTTTCTACATCCTGATCAATTCACTTGGGGTATTAAAGGATATTGAAGGTATCTTTGCTGCATCCTGCAGCATATTTATCTGTAACGGTCCGTCCCTGGTTGAAGTACAAAGGGATGGGACGAAACCATTGCATTCAGGGAATTTTCCAGCTGTTTATTTTTCTCTTTCCGCCGCAAGCTGCTTCTTTAAGAAGGACAGCTGGCCGCCGCTCAGCACAACTGCGATCTCATTATCCGTAAGGTCAAGGCGTGCGCGGAAGGTGAAGTCTTTCGTCTTATCTTTGATGAGAATGGATCTTGTCGGGATCTGATCGAGCAGATCCGTAAACTCCAGCTCATCATTCTGGTCAAGACGGTCGTAGTCGGCCGGATCTTCGAATAACATCGGGATCACGCCGTGGTTTACAAGGTTTCCCTTGTGGATTCTCGCGATGCTCTTTGCGATTACCGCTTTGACGCCGAGGTACATCGGGTTGATGGCCGCATGTTCACGGGAAGATCCCTGGCCATAGTTTTCGCCGCCGATAATGATGCTCTTTCCCATCGCCTTTGCACGTGCCGCAAACTCCGGATCATACCGGTGATAGCAGTACTGGGACATCAGCGGAATATTGGAGCGCATGCTGGAGAATTCCGCGCTGGCCGGGGTGATATCATCCGTCGAGATGTTGTCACGCCCCTTTAAGCTGATCGGTGCACAGAGATACTGGGTCGGAGCTTCCGGCACCGGAAGGAACTTGATGTTCGGTCCGCGGACGATCTCAACCTTTTTCGCTTCCTCCTCGGAGAGCGGAGGAATGATCATGGAATCGTCAACAATGTACTGATCCGGCTCTTTGATCTCGCCGAGGATCTTCACGTTCTCGCCCATGATGTCCTCTGCGGTCGCAAATGTTCCCATGATCGCAGTCGCAGCGGCACTTTCCGGGCTTACCAGGTAGATCTTCGCAATCGGATTTCCGGCGCGTCCCTTGAAGTTCCGGTTGGAAGTGCGGACAGCGACTCCGTCTGTTGCCGGTGTCTGGCCGATCGCGCAGCACGGGCCGCATGCGATCTCAAGGATCCGGACTCCTGCTGCGAGCAGCATATCGATATAGCCGTCACGCATCAGCTCACGGTAAGTCTGTTTCGAAGCGATCGCACAGGTGCAGCTCACGTCATCGTTGACATGATGTCCTTTGAACACGAGAGCAGCTTTTGCGATATCTGCATAGCTCGCATTCGTACAGCTTCCGATAAATACCTGTTGAACGCGCTTTTTCTCTGCATCCTTTAGCGGAATGACGTTGTCCGGCTGGTGTGGACATGAGATCAGCGGTTCCAGCTCGCTTAAGTTGATGTCAATGCATTCATCATATTCCGCATCCTCGTCCGGCAGCATTTCCACATACTGGTCGCCGCGTCCCTGCGCAGTCATGAACTTTTTCACCTGCGCATCCGCCGGGAAAATCGAGGTTGTCGCACCCATCTCAGCACCCATATTGGCGATCGTGGCTCTCGCCGGGACCTCCAGAGCTGCTGCGCCTGGTCCTACATACTCATATACATTTCCAAGTCCGCCTTTGATCGTGACGAGCTGGAGCATTTTTAAGATGACTTCCTTCGGGTTGCATCCGGGTTTTAAGGAACCGGTAAGATTTACCTTCACGACACGCGGCATGGTGAGGCGCATCGGAACACCGGTCATTGCAGTCGCAACATCCATTCCGCCGACTCCGATACAGAGCATGCCGATCGCGCCGCCGTGCGGAGTGTGGCTGTCACCGCCCATGCTGACCTTTCCCGGAATTCCGAATCTTGCAACATGGACCGCATGGCAGATCCCGTTTCCCGGCCTGGAGACATGGACACCAAATCGCTTTGCCGCAGACTGTAAGTAGATATGGTCATCCGGCGTCTTATTGTCCACATAGAGCAGGTTGTGGTCCAGGTAGCTGACACTGCACTCCGTGCGGATCCGGTCAAGTCCGATCGCTTCAAATGCCAGGTATGTCATAACGGCATTGATGTCGTGGGTTAAGGTCTGGTCCACTTTAATAAAAACTTCCTCGCCCGGAGTCATGCTGCCGGAAACATAGTGGGACTCGATAATTTTTCTGGTCAATGATTTTCCCATGGTAAAACCTCCATCACAATCTTCATAACTGCTGTTTTCACTTTTTTATTTTCTTCTTCATCTGCACGATCTGCCGACTCTGACTTTCTGAAATTTTGCGGCGCCGATCACGCTCAAATTACTTTTGATCTGGTCTCATCATATCATCGGCAGCCGGGAAAATAAAATTGAAAGGTGGAATGAAATGATTCAAAAGTGGAATGGGGTACTTGTAAAAGCAAAATTTTTCTCTAAAAAACGGGACAAGCTGCCGATTCTGTCGTAAAATAATACTACGAATCCATGAAACGATTCCGTAGGTCTGCATATTTCTCGCCCCGGAATCGTTACCATGACTTAAGGGATGTGATTTTTCCATGAAAGACTCCGACTGGAGAATTCTTTATGAACTGCATAAAACATCAAATCTGACGAAAACGGCAAATCTCCTTTTTATGACGCAGCCGACCCTGACAAAGCGTTTAAAACAGATGGAAACCGAATGGGGATGTACCATTGTGGACCGGACGCCAAAAGGCCTGACATTCACCGCAGAAGGAAATTTTCTTGCCGCACAGGCAGAAAAATATCTGGAGCTGTTCCATGACACAAAGGAAGAATTAAAAAAACTGCAGGAGGCCGCACTGACGGAGATCGTGATCGGCGCTTCCTATACTTACAGCAAATACTCGCTCGCGGATGTGCTTGTTCCGTACCAGGTAACACATCCGAATGTAAAATTCCAGATCGTCAATGATTCCAGTGATGCACTTTACCGCCAGGTCCTGGACGGATCCGTGGATGTAGGATTTCTGCGCGGGGATTATGAGGGACCGGTAAACAGGACTCTGTTAGGGGAGACCCGCGGTTTCCTTGTCACGAAAGGAGCCGTGGAAGTGTCTGCGCTTCCCGGAATGCACCGGCTGGACTATAAAACGAATGAAAAGACGACCGGGATCCTGAACAGATGGTGGGAAATGTGCTTTGAGAGCGCTTACCCGTCCGGAATGATGGTCGGGCACATCGACGGGGCATGGAAGCTGATCGATGAGGGGATGGGCTATGCCCTGAGCTTTCTGCCGGAAAACTTTGAGAACCGGTATCAACTGACACTCACGCCGCTTACATGGCCGGACGGAACACCGGTGACGAGAAAAACATGGTTTGTGTACCCGAAGGAGAAACGACTGCCGGAAAAGCTTGCCGATTTTATAAAATATACGGAATCGCTTTCTGCGAAAGTTTCCGAATGACCGTCCGATCTGGCTCCGTAAGCGTCTAATCACCGCAAGATGAAAAACGCCTGACATGCGCGCATTGTCCAGAGAACAATGTACCTGTACTGACAGCCAAACTTCCCCTTGCTGCTTCATTTTCGTCTTTTATTGGAAGAAGGAATTTCTATGAAAAACATTGACTGGAAAATTTTGAAAGTATTATATGAAAAGCGCAGCATCACAAAGGCCGCCGACGCCCTCTTCATGACCCAGTCTGCCCTGACAAAGCGTTTGCAGTCCATTGAGAGTGAGTGGGGACGTCGGATCGTGGAGCGGACAAGCCGGGGTGTGATCTTTACGGATGATGGAAAATATCTGGTCCAGAAAGCAAATATCATGCTGGATTTCCTTCAGGAGATCGAGGACCATTTCGCGGACCGTCATACAAAGACAGAGCTGCTGAAGCTCGGTGTTCCGAACTCGTTCGCAAAGCGCCACCTTCCAAAATTACTTGCCGCCTATCAGAAAAGCGGAGCGAATCTCTATATTAAAACAATTTCAAATTCCAGCGACGTGATCTTAAAGGATCTGATCGACGACACCATCGACATCGGGCTCGTCTGCGGCGATTTCCCATATCTCGGCGATCAGGTCTGCCTGTTTCAGGAAGCGCTCTACATCGTTGCCCCGAAAGGCGCTACGTTGGACTCTATTGAACATATGCCACTCATCGAGACCTTCTATAATCCGATGGTCCGCATGATCATCAATCAATGGTGGAAAAGTCAGTTCGGAAGCAGTCCCCATGAGAAACAGCAGGTTCCCTACTTTGATATTGCCATTGAGATGGCAGAGAATGGGCTTGGGATCTGCTTTGTGTTTGGAGATGACTGGAAGATTGATGAAGAAAAGCTGCAGCTGATCCCCGCCTATGACCGGGACGGAAATCCGGTCTCCAGAAAGGTTTCCATGCTGATCTCCGATCACTGCTATAAAAGCGAGGGAATTTCCGATTTTATCCGGTTTGTGGAAAACTATTACGGGGTGAACTGACTCTTGATCCGTCCGCACGGAAAATCTGTATTTCCCGGTAACTATTTTGCTCGTAATTGTAAATGTGCGGAACCGTTCCATTTCCGGTTCGTGATCCGGCGCGATATTCCATAACGGAATACCGCGCCTATTCTTTTCCTGAATTTCCATTTGACATGTTAATAATTTATCATATAGGTATCACCAGACAGGATCCCCCCGATTTTTCTCTGAAACCGTCATCCAGGTTATAGAGAACCCCCACATCGGTACGCAGGATTCCGGAACGTGATCAAGTGGGTATCTTTGATCGAATTATATATTTATCTCAGGAGGAAAAGGAAATGAGCTACGCTTATGTGGGCTGCAGAACAACAAAAGAACGAAATGCACGCGGAAAAGGCTTAAAAGTTTTCGAGATCAACGACAAGACCGGAGACTGGAACCTGATCCAGTGTTTAAAGACGGAGGAGGAAAATCCATCCTACCAGACACTCGACAATGAGGGCAATTTTCTCTATTCCGTACACGGAGACAAGACAAAAGTCTCCAGCTATAAAATTCTTGAAGACGGAACTTTATCTCCGTTAAATATGATCGATATCGGCGGAAAAAATCCGGTGTTCATCACTGCTGACAGAACAAACCGCTTTTTAGTCGTTGCTGCTCTTCAGGGCGGCGCTGTCTATGTCATTAAGAGAAATGAAGACGGAAGCCTCGGCGAGATCGTCTCTGAGACTCATCTTCCTGGCAAAAAAGAGGGAACTGTCTCCTTCGCACACCAGTGTATCTGGGATCAGACAAAGACCTACCTTTTTGTTGTGACCCAGGGAAGGATTCAGGGATACGGACAGGTTCTCGTATACCGCTTCGACGCAGAAAACGGCACTCTCACCGAGACCGACTGCTTCCGCTCCAGAGAGTACGATGAGCCGCGCCACATCGCGATCCATCCGAACAACCGCTACGCATACCTGATCAATGAAAAAGGCAATAAAATGACATACTTCGGCTTTGATGCTGAGAATGGAAAGCTTCATGCACGTCAGAATCTGCCGACACTTCCGGAAACCTACACAGGCGAAGGACAGGCCAGCGCATCTCTGCTCGACAAAAACGGAAAGATCCTGATCGGTTCCAACCGCATTCACGAGTCCATCGTTCTCTACCGCATCGACCAGGAGACTGGTTACATGAAGGAACTCGGCTACTACCCGGCAATGGGACTCACCCCGCGCTTCATCACCTTCAACCCGGATTACAGCCGTTTCTACATGGCAAACGAGGACAGCGATACGATCATCGAGATGAAGCTTGACTCTGAACAGGGCCGCATGGAATACACCGGCCGCGTGATCGCAGCCGAAAGCCCGGTCTGCATCACATTCCGATAGGGAGGTGCACATATGAATCTTGGTCTTATTTCACTGATTGCTCTTTTAGCAGCCATCGTTATCGGCTTTGTCCGCAAGGCGAATGTCGGAATTTTATGTATCGGCTTCTCCATGATCCTCGGTCTCGTCTACGGGATCAAGGCCGGAGACATCATCAAAGGCTTCAGTTCCTCCCTCTGTATGCAGATGATCGGCATCACTTATCTGTTTGCCATCATCAACGAAAACGGAACTCTGGAGCTTCTCGCAAAAAAAATGGTAGCGCTTGTCGGACCGCACAAGACGCTGATCCCGTTCGTCATGTACCTGCTCGGATTCCTGATCTGTGCGGTGGGACCGGGAGCCATCCCGTCTCTCGCGATCGTTCCGGTCATCGCGATCCCGGTTGCGATATCCGCAGGTGTGAACCCGATCATGACGGCAATCATCGGCGATCTCGGCGTTATGTCCGGACGTATGAGCCCGCTGACTCCGGAGAGTGCCGTTGTCCGTGAGCTTATGGAAGCACAGGGACTTACCGGAAATACTGTTCCGATCATGATGTGCCTGACCGTGACAGCCCTCGTTGTCGCAGTTCTCGTATATATTTACTACAGAGGCTGGCAGGTTGCTCCGCACACCAACCATCAGGATGTTCTTCCGAAATTCAGTAAAAATCAGTGGCTATCCTTAGCAGGACTTGCCGCTCTCGCGATCGGCGCCCTGTTCTTCTCCTGGAATGTCGGACTTACCGGTTTTACTGTCGGCTCCGTCCTTATCGTTCTCGGATGCGGTAATGAAAAGACTGCATTCAAAATGATCCCGTGGAATGTCATCATCATGGTTTTCGGTGTCGGAATCTTAATGAACGTCATCTCGATCTCCGGCGGCATCGACATCATGGTCGATGGTCTGGAATCTGTGATGGGACCGAAAACAGCCGCAACGATCATGGCGATCGCCGCAGGCCTCATGTCCTTCTTCAGCTCCGGACTCGGCGTTGTGTTCCCAACGCTGATCCCGACAGCCAGCGGACTCGCTGCGAGCATCGGCGGAGTGACAGCGTTAGAGCTCGTCTCCGTGATCGTTATCGGCGGAACTGTTTCCGGCTTCACACCGATCTCCACGACCGGTGCCCTCATCATGGCGGGTGTTGCCCAGCAGGAGAATGCGGACGAGAAATTCCCGCAGAACCGCCTGTTTGTGGAGCTGTTTGCGGTGTCCTTTATCGCGCTTGCAGTTCTGGCTGTATTTGCTTTTATTGGAATTTATAAGATTATTGCGTAAATATGCTAATTTTCCAAATAATTTCGATTATTCCATTTTTTCGTTCATTCAGGGGCTGAAGGTCCCAAATACATCCTTTGGAATGCCTGGTGAATCTTCATCGGGCATTTTTCTTAAAAAGTAATAAATTTAAGGAATGGATCTTCATGACATTTTGGCATGATGAATTGCGCCAAATTCATAAAATCCCTGCTGTTTTTCTGATATACTAAAATCAAATTATGACCGCCTGGGAAGAATTCAAATGGTTCTTCCAGAAATGATCTATCATTATTTAGAAAGGAGAATCACAGCTGTATGAATGCAGAAACGCTGTGATACAAATGACCATGTTCAATAAAGAAGAACGAACCTACTGGATCGAAAACTACAAAAAATTTCCGACTGCAAACATCTCCGATGCCATGGACAATCTCGGACTCCGCTCCGGAGTTGTACTCGGACTTCACGCTCTGGATGTCTACCAGCCGCGTACTGCAGGCTTTGCGAAAACGATCCGCCAGATGCGCAGAAAGACTGCATTCGACGGAAAAGCACTGACAAAACAGGCATCCATCATCGACACCCAGACCGAATACGGCGATCTTCTCGTCATCGAAGCGACCGGTCTCACCGATATCGCCACAGGCGGCGCCATGTTAGCCACAAGAGCCCAGATGCGCGGCGTGATGGGGGAACTCACAAACGGAAGTCTCCGCGACATCGACGAGATCGCAGAGCTGAAATTCCCGGTCTATCTGTGCAGCACAAGCCCGGTAAAGAGCGCCCGTTTCATGGAGACGGTTGACACCGATGTCCCGGTATTCATCGGCGGCGTCCAGATCTGCCCGGAAGACCTGGTACTCATGGACCGCACCGGCGTTGCCGTCGTCCCGAGTGCCACTTTAAAAGAAGTCCTTGAGGAAGCAGAAAAGATCATGGCAAAAGAAGATCGGATCGAAGAACGGGTTCGCAGCGGAATGAGCCTGAATGAGGCAAGACAGCAGAAATAAATTTACAATCATCTGCCATTGGCTTTTTTCAATGCATGGCTATAGAAAATTCTTGTCACAAAAGTTTTGAATCTTAATTTTCTTATTCTGGAAAATATCGGCATAGTCATTATATATGGCTATGCCATTTTTTTACGTTGATAACACGCTAGATGCTCCAGAAAGTATAAGTCTCCATCTGGATCATAATTTTTTCCTCCTTAGCTGATATTCTTCGCATGCTCATGGAATTTCGAAAGTCAGATGCCTACATTAGATTGTGGCCTTGCTCATACAAAGCACCTACTATGATTATACATTATTACGCCCCATAAATACTCACATTTTGTTATTATTGAATGATTTTATTCTTGTTTATCCTAACAGATTATGATATGATAATACAAATACAGGAGGCTGTACTATGGAATTTGCTTCACGATTAAAAGAATTAAGAAAAAAACACGGTTACACGCAGTCCACTCTTGCGCAGGCACTCGGTGTTTCCAATGGCACAATTGCTATGTGGGAAACTGGGAAACGCACTCCGGACTATACTCTCATCAGCCAGCTATCGGATATGTTTGATCGAAGAATAGATTACATTCTCGGCTTTTCAGATGACCCAACATCCCCGAAACTGACTACTGAAAATATTGAGCAGTTTGAGCAATGGGAAACTCAGGATGAACTGATAGATGTGTTCAGGCAATATCTGCGGCTTGATACTTATGGTAAAATGAATGTTCGATCGCTTCTTAAGCGAGAAATGGTCCGCTGTCAAGAACAAGGAACAGAGGAAAATGTATCTGGAATAAAGATAGGAATCCAATACGAACTTGCTGATAAGGAGGGCTCTTCTGAATGATTACAAAGTCCAATTTAAAAGATATGCTCACCGCTATTGGTTATGTTATGAGCGCAAAAAGAGATATTTACGAGAAGTCCTACCCGCATTTTGATTGTATGATGCAGGTCGATTTCAATGGTTCTGGTTCCATTATATATCCGGAAGAAAAGGGAATTAAAATCACAAGAAAAACAACTTGTAATTTTTCTCAACCGGAAAATTTCGTTGTATTGGAATGTGTAACAAGATTGTTGGATAAAGGTTATAGACCTGAACATATTGAGCTAGAAAAAGAATGGTCTCTTGGTCATACCTCGAAAGGCGGATATGCTGATATTCTTGTAAAAGATAGTAACGGAAAAACTCTGTTCATTGTAGAATGTAAAACCGCTGGAAATGAATATAAGAAAGAATTATCCAACATGCTGAATGATGGAGGGCAGCTTTTTTCTTATTGGCAACAGGAACGTTCTTGTCGGTGGCTTGTATTATATACTTCTGACTTGAAGAACATGACTGTCGAATATTTTACAGACAGTATCAATTGCAGCGATGATGCAAATATAATTGCCTCCTCAAAAAAGGATTCTTCAATATTATTGTATAAAGACGCTAAAGATGTCTCTGATCTATTTAGAGTATGGGATGAAACCTACGATAAAAGGCTATGCGGAGACGTTATCTTTCGTAATGATTCTACTGCTTATCAAATCGGTGTGAAGCCACTTCGCAAGGTTGATCTGAGGGATTTTAGTGAAAACGATAGGATTGTTAATAAATTTGAAGAAATTCTCCGCCATAATAATGTTTCTGATAAAGAGAATGCATTTAATCGTCTGATTGCACTCTTTATCTGCAAATTAGTCGATGAAATTCAAAAAGGTGACAACGACATTTTAGAATTTCAGTATATGGTAGGAACCGATACTTACGAAACCCTGCAGGACCGTCTTCAACGTCTCCACAAGGACGGAATGGAAAAATTCATGCGGGAAAAAATTTTCTATGTATCTGATAGCTACGCGGAAGATCTTGTTCAGCAGTATACTGGCTATAAACGCCAGAAAATGATTGAGGATTTGAAGAAGACTCTTCGAATTCTTAAATTCTATACCAACAATGATTTTACTTTTAAAGATGTCCATAATGAAGAACTTTTTTATCAAAATGGTAAAATTCTTGTAGAAGTAGTACAGCTCTTTGAGAAGTTCCGTATTATCGGATCAAGCGATCTTCAAATGCTTGGTGATCTTTTTGAACAGCTTCTAAATAAGGGCTTCAAACAAAATGAAGGTCAGTTCTTTACACCTGCTCCAATCTGCCGTTTTGTTTGGGACAGTATACCTATTGAACGTATCATCAAACAAGCTAATGGTATTGAATATCCGAAGATCATAGATTACGCATGTGGTGCAGGCCATTTTCTTACACAAGGCTTCGAAGCTATAAACGCAAATATTCAATCCATTGATCCAACAACAATAATAAATCGATCATGGGCAGAACACAAGATTTTCGGTATAGAAAAGGACTATCGTCTTGCTCGTGTTTCAAAGATCTCGCTTTTTATGCATGGAGCTGGGGATGGAAATATTATTTTTGGCGACGGCCTCGAAAACTATCCCGATAAGGAAATCTCACCAGAAAGTTTCGATATCCTTGTAGCAAACCCACCATATGCTGTTAAAGCCTTTAAGCCACATTTGAAATTGAGTGACAACACTTTTACTATCATTAATAAAATTTCAAATGATGGCTCTGAAATTGAAACTCTATTTGTAGAGAGGATCACACAGCTGGTAAAACCCGGAGGGATTGCTGCCGTTATCCTTCCAAGTAGCATTCTCAGCAAGGAGACCGAAAGCTTTATCAGTGCAAGAGAATCTATCCTTCAGAATTTTCAGATAAAGGCCATTGCACAGTTCGGTAGTAAAACCTTTGGTGCAACAGGCACTAATACAGTAATAGTTTTTCTCGAGAAATACCATGAACCGCCAAAACGTCTTAGCTTGATATCCGACAGTGTAAATGCCATTTTTGATGGTTGTGACCTGAAAGACTGGGAGGAGTATGATATTCTTAACGGATATCTCCAGAAAATCAATATAGACCAAGCCGATTATTTTACCTTTGTAAATAAGAGCAAAAATTATATCGACTGGAAAGATCATGTTTATTTTGGGGCATTTTACAAAGCCTTTGTTGAAGGCAGCGAATATGTAACTAAGGTCAAACAAAAATCATTTCAAAACCTTCCTTATGAAGATAAACTAAATTGGTTTAATCAACACTTTTATGATTTTGCGTCTGCTATTGAAAAAGAAAAATTACTCTATTTCGCATTAGTATATCAACAAACAACTCTCGTTATCACGTCACCAGATGATTATAAAGAACAAGAAAAATTTCTTGGTTATAAATGGAGTAACCGCAAAGGTCAAGAAGGGATTCAAATCATCACTCCAGGAGGTATGCTTTATGACGAGGATGACAGAACTGCAAAAGATAAGCTCTCCGGTCTCATAAGAAATATGTTTTATGGTAAGGAATATTCAATCACAGGTATAGAAGAATACTTCTATTACTTGCGTTTACAGGATATGATTGACTTTAGTTCATTTATATTTAATAAAGCTATAAAAACTGCAAAAACACAACCGTTGAAGATGACGCCTGGCCTTATTAATTATAAATTATCTGATAATAAGATATTTGAACTTAGTATCGGAAACCGTGTTCTTTCCAACGAAGTGGTTGAAAACGGTTCTATTCCAATTTACAGTGCAAATGTTTTCGAAGAGTTTGGAAAAATCGACAAACTGAATCTGACTGACTTTTCTGTTCCTTCCATCCTTTGGGGAATAGATGGTGACTGGATGGTCAATATGATTCCTGCTGGGCAACCATTTTATCCAACAGATCACTGCGGTGTTCTTCGTGTACACAGCGATGATATCGTACCACGCTATTTAGCTGTTGCTCTGCAGGTCGCAGGCGAATTTGAAAAATTTTCAAGAAGCAACCGAGCTTCAACTCAACGGATTAAGTCACTAACCATTCAGATACCCGAACTCAAATCGGTACAGCAGCAAATTGTTGATGAGCTAGAGTCTGTGGACGCAAAGATTGATAGCAAGAAAAAGGCTATTTCTATTATTGTTGAAGATATTGAAAAAAAATACAATTATTTATTCAATAATTCAAACATACCAGAAATAGCTATAGGACTCATCGCTCCATTTGAAACATCAAAAATCCCTGTTGAATCGATTGACAAATCAGACTATGTAACAACCGATAATATGCTTCAGCAAAAGAGAGGGATTGTTCCGTATACCGAGGGTATCGATAAAATTACCAATGTGACAAAATACTCTGTTGGTGATATTTTGGTTTCTAACATCAGGCCATACCTAAAAAAAATATGGCTTGCAAATAAAAATGCAGGTTGTTCTCATGATGTTCTAGTTTTCCATATTAAGGATCAGACATCAATGTTGCCTGAGTATGTGTACTATTCTCTTTATCAAGACTCATTTTTTGAATATATGATGGCAGGAAAAACTGGAATGAAAATGCCTCGAGGCGATAAGAAAACCATTCCGCTTTACAAAATTAAGCAACCGAATATTTCTTTGCAAACTGAATTTGTTAATTTCTTAAAGGAAAAGCAGTTAGAGCAAAGTATGTTAGAAAAAGATATTAACAACTTAAATACACAAAAAGATTTTTTAATAAACAAATATTTCCGTTAACATATTAACTACAACGAAAAAATTTGAGTACTATATCCAACCTACTACAGTACTGCAGATTATCTGACTATACGCCTCTATGCCTGACGAGATTGCTAGTCAGAATAAACTAAATGAATCAGCTAAAACTTTTCAGATATAATATAACCGGAAGATTACCGTAGACAATTCTTATAGTAAAATTGTATATCTCAATACTTGATCTATGAGCGAACTACAGTCATACAATATTTAAAGAATATCAAGGAGGCTCTCCATGAAAAAAACAGTTCTTGTCACCGGCTCCTCCCGCGGGATCGGGCGGGCGGTGGCTTTAAAATTTGCTTCCTGCGGATACCGGGTCGTGATCAACTGCGCCAGAAGTGCGGACCGGATGGAAGAAGTGAAAAAAGAAGTGGAGGCGCTCGGTGCAGAGTGCCTGGCGGTACAGGCGGATGTCGGAAATCCGGAAGACTGTAAACGCCTGTTTCAGGAGATCGGATCGCGTTTCGGTCATATTGACGTCCTTGTAAACAACGCCGGGATCTCCATCATCGGGCTCTTACAGTACTTGAGCTTTGAAGACTGGAACCGGATCGTCTCCGCGAATCTCTCCTCTGTCTTCCACTGTGCAAAACTCGCGATCCCAGGCATGATCCACAACCACAGTGGCAAGATCATCAATATCTCCTCCGTCTGGGGAGTCTGCGGCGCGTCCTGTGAAGCGGCATATTCCGCGACAAAAGGCGGCGTCAACGGACTCACGATGGCTCTCGCAAAAGAACTCGCCCCGTCGAATATCCAGGTCAACGCGATCGCCTGCGGCGCGATCGACACCGAGATGAACGGTTTTCTCTCCGAGGAAGAACATGCGATGCTTTTGGATGAGATCCCGGCCGGACGCATGGGAAAACCCGAGGAAGTCGCTGACCTCGTCATGAAACTCGTCGAAGCACCGGAATATCTGACCGGTCAGATCATTAAAATGGATGGGGGCTGGATCTAATCCGCCCCCACCAGTCTACGGATCCCAAATTCCGGCTGTTTTAATAATTGTTCCAGCAGATCCCTGTTTTCCGCTGAATTTTCTATCTGTCTCACAAAGAGATACGCGGTGCGGGAGAGTGCTGAAATCCGTTCTTTCGCAGATCTTTCTGTGACCATTTCATCATTTTCCAGAGACGTTACAGACTCTGCATCGTTCCCTCTGCCATCTCCGGTTCTCTTCCCATACTTCCCGGGATCTCTGAAATACTCCGCCATCTCCAGCTCTTCTGCTGCCACAGCACCGAACACGGCCATCTTCGCTTTCGTATAAAGATCCCCATCGTAGAATCCCGGCATCACAAACGAATACAGGAAATAGAACAGGAGCCGCTCTGTACAGATTTCCGCCTCCGGCACATTCCGGTGGAACTCCTGCTGCCGCTTTTCATAAAGGCTGCGGCTGTCCTCCGAATGATACAGAAACGTCCTGCTGCGCTCCAAAAGCTCCGGGAAGCCATGACCGATCGGGGAGAGAGACGCAAACTCGGCGAAAAAGTCAGCCATAAGGGAAAACCGCTCTTCCAGGTTATGCATGTCTGCCTTCCCTGGTGTGTATACATCGTTAGTTTTTTTCCAATCTTTTTCCCTGTGATCGGCTTCTTTCAATCTTCCCGGCACATTTCTTTCCGTCATCCTTTCTTCCTTCGTCTGCAGATGATCTCCTGTTTTATCTCCATCTATCAGATCAGGAACAGGATCCGCCCCGTTTCTTCTGCATGCAGTTTCTTTCGCCCGCTCCACAAGCGCCTCCACGCCAGCCGTATCTTCTCTTCTCAGTCTTCCCTGCACGTCATGACAAAATGCCAGGATCCGCCTCATGCGAGCCCAAAGCGGCATTCTGCGGTCTCCCGCCATCGCGAACACCTGCCCCCTGACGGAAAACCAAAGCGCCAGGCGCTCCTCATCGATCCCGTCCGTATTTCCTTTTCGCTCCGGCATGTTCCTCGTGATGAGCCGGAAATCCTCCGACAGGATCAGTCTCGCCGCCTCCGGGCAGGAACATAAAAGCTCCACCTCGTGGATATCTCCAAAATCCTCCACATGCCTCGGATAGCGCCTGCAGGTCCTCGTCATCGCCGCTTCCCCGTATTCCCTGCAGAGATCACAAAGCCCGTCCCCAGCAAGGAACGGGCATCTGTCTCCGTCCGGGATAATGAGACGGCGGCGGACTGATCTTCTCAGGCGCTCTGCCAGCTCACTTTTCCCCTTCCGGAGTTTCTGATATGTTTTTTCCGTCTCCCTGTCCACGGTGATCTCCCATCCGATACAGCAGGTATCCGGACATTCCCCCGCAAGACAGCGAAACTTTTTATAATAACCTGGATAATGAATGATCAAGCGTTCTTAGCCTCTCTCTCCTCACGTTCCCGCTCCGCCTGGGACTTTCTCAGGTAGTCAGGCTTATGCTCCATGGCAGTCTCCGTCTTTCCCTCCGCAAAATAGACAGCACCGAGAGCGGCCACAGATGCGGCTCTCTGGCGGTTTACATGCGCCGGGGCAAGATCATAAGGCACGGTCATCTTCTCCGCGATCTGCTTCTCGTAAACAGGCACACCGTCACCTAAGAAGATCACGCGCTCGCCCATCGCGTTCAGTTTTTCGATCAGCTCGCCCATATCCATCGCATCCTGATCCATCACGGTCTCAAATTTCTTCTCAAAGCGATAGATTCCCGTGTAGACCTGGTTTCTTCTCGCATCCATGATCGGACAGATCAGTCCGGATGCACCGAACAGGTTGTACGCTGTCGCGTCAAGCGTCGGAACATGGATCAGCGGCTTATTTAATGCCAGTCCAAGTCCCTTCGCAGTCGCAGAGCCGATCCTGAGACCCGTAAAGGATCCCGGACCGCCGGACACCGCGATCGCATCGATCGTATTTAAATCGATCCCTACAAGTTTTACCATCTCATCGATCATCGGCAGCAGAGTCTGTGAATGGGTCATCTTGAAATCCACCGTATATTCCGCCATCGTGATCCCATCCTCATAGATGGCCGCCGATGCCACCAGTGAGGAGCTCTCAATTCCTAAAATCCGCATCTATTTGTCCTCCACCGTGATCTTTCTGTAATCAAAACCTTTCTCCAGGTTCTTTTCGATCGTGACGGTCTTCACATGTTCCGGCAGGATCTCCTCGATCATGTTGGACCACTCGATGAGCGTCACGCCTTCCCCGTAAAAGCAGTCTTCGTATCCGACTTCATCCATCTCGCTGATATCACCGATCCGGTACACATCGAAATGGTACAACGGCATTCTCCCGCTGTCATACTGCTGGACGATCGTGAAGGTAGGGCTGTTTACCGGCTCCGTGATTCCGAGTCCCTCAGCAAAGCCCTTCGTAAAAACTGTTTTCCCGACGCCAAGATCGCCGTTCAGACAGATCACTTCGCCCGGCTTTGCCTGTTCCCCAAGCATTTTTCCGAACGCGAAGGTCTCCTCCGGTGCATTTGTTTCCTTTATCATGCCTTTAATCCTTTCGTCTTCTTCGGCGGAAGATTCCGCTTGCAGAGATCGACAAACTCCTGATTTCTTCCTTCAATGGACCGGAATGGCACAAGATATCCGTTTGTCGGTCCGACCTTGATGATATACATATTCGGGATCCGAACGACTTTCCAGATCTGATCCCATTTCAACTCTCCGGTCACACCGGCCTGTTCGACCCCGATCTGCTCATCCGAAACGTCAAGATTGATCGGCGTTGAGTATCCGGTTGTTTTCGCATGCGCCTTTGCCTTCATCCAGATCATGATCGGCTGGACAAACACAAAAAGGATGATACAGCCCAAAAGCATGACTCTCTGCATCACTGCCACCGAGCTCCATGCGTATCCGAGGATCCCGATGACCAGGATCAGAAACACGAATGTAAAGATCCCGGCAAATCCCGAATACGCGCTGTACATGGAGAAATCAAAAATATCTCTCGCTGTCATTTTTACCTGAATTTTCATACCAGTTTTTCCTCTTCAAATGCCGTCCGGATCCGGTTCATACACTCCTCGATGACGCTGCGCGGGGAAGCGACGTTGATACGCTCAAATCCGCGTCCCTCCTCACCGAAGATATATCCCTCATCCAGAGCGACCTTTGCTTTCTTCTGCATCAGTTCTTCCAGTTTTTTCTCATCCCGGTCAACGTATCCGTTGAGATCAAGCCACGCGAGGTAGGTTCCTTCCGCCTTGACGAGATGAGCCTTCGGAAGATTTTTCTTTAAATATTCGTCGATATACGCGAAGTTTCCATCCAGATAGTCCTTCAGCTGCTCCAGCCACTCTTCCCCTTCTGTGTAGGCCGCGATCATCGCCGTCATACCCAGAGCGGAAGCGCCATCCATGGACAGGCTGCCATTCACATAGTCTTTCCACTTTTTCTGAAGTTCCTTATTGTGGATCACGATGTTGGAGGTCTTCATTCCGGCAAGGTTAAAGGTCTTGCTCGGTGCCGTGCAGACAACGATCCGGTCCGCATACTCCGGAGCCACATTCATGATCGGTATGAATGTCACGCCACGCCGGATCAGGTCGCAGTGGATCTCATCGCAGATGATCCATTTGTCGTACTTTTTACAGATCTCAACCGTCTTTTTGAGTTCATCCTCCGTCCAGACACGGCCTGTCGGGTTATGCGGACTGCACACCACGAGAACCTTGTTTGCCGGGTCCGCCATCTTCTTATCGAGATCCTCAAAGTCGATCCGGTAAGCACCGTTCTCATAGATCAGCGCGTTGTCCACCGGAATGCGGCCGTTGCTGTTGGCCTTATTCGTAAATGGATAGTAGATTGGGCGCTGGAGGACGATCCCGTCCCCCGGTTCCGTGAGGAGGTTGATGAGCGCTGCATAGGCCGCCACAACGCCCGGACAGAAGAACAGGTTCTCCCTGCTCTCCTCCCAGCCATAGCGCTTCTTCATCCAGCCTGTCACAGCATCCATGCACTCATCCGCATCGTACATGGTGTATCCGAAGATTTTCCGGTCGATCCGCTCATGGAGAGCCTTTAAGATTGGTTCTGCGCAGGCAAAATCCATATCTGCCACCCAGAGGGCGAGGGAATCTTTGTCAGCTCCCTTCGGCAGACGTTCAACTTTCATTGCGTGGGTTCCCTTGCGGTCGATCACTTCATCAAAATTGTACTTCATGAATGACTCCTCCATTTCTTCGGCTCGCCGGATGTTTCTCCGTCTGACCTGTTTATTCATTTTTATCTGGTTAGTCTCCTTAAAAGCCTTATATCTCTGGCATTCCTATGCTAAAATCAGTTTCTTCCTGCCGCAGGGATTTCAGGACTTTTCCGCCAATTAAATATTCCTTCATATCGACAATTTAGAATTTATTCCTCGTCCAATATCATAGATAAGGAAATTCTTTTCTTCGCCATATCCACTCCGAGAACCTTCACCTCAACGATATCCCCTACGCTGACCGCCTCAAGCGGATGCTTGATGTACTTCTTGGAAAGCTGGGAAATGTGCACAAGACCGTCCTGATGGACACCGATATCTACGAAAGCGCCGAAATCAATGACGTTTCTGACGGTTCCCTTTAAGATCATTCCCGGCTTTAAGTCCTTCATATCAAGGACATCCGTTCTTAAGATCGGCTTCTGCATCTCCTCACGCGGGTCGCGGGCCGGTTTTTCCAGCTCTTTCACGATATCCTTTAAGGTCTCCTCACCGACTTCAAGCTCCTCTGAAAGTTTCTTGTAATCTGTGATCTTTTTGCTGATTCCAGCTGCGCCGCCCTTGGCGATCTCCTCCAGTTCAATCTTTGCACGCTTTAATAACTCCAGCGCTGCCTTGTAAGACTCCGGATGTACGGAGGTTCCGTCAAGTGGATTATCCCCACCGGCAATTCTCATAAATCCGGCGCACTGCTCGAACGCCTTCGGGCCGAGCTTTGCGACCTTTAAGAGCTGGCGGCGGTTTGTGAATGCACCGTTCTCCTCACGGTAAGCGACAATATTTTTCGCGATCGTCTTTGACACGCCGGAGATGTACTCCAAAAGGGATGCCGATGCTGTGTTCAGGTCAACTCCAACCTTGTTTACGCAGTCCTCCACAACATTCCCGAGCGCCTCACCGAGGTGTTTCTGGTTCATATCATGCTGATACTGACCGACGCCGATGGCCTTCGGATCGATCTTTACAAGCTCTGCAAGCGGGTCCTGGAGACGTCTCGCGATGGAGACAGCACTTCTCTGACCTACATCAAATTTCGGGAATTCCTCTGTTGCAAGCTTACTGGCAGAATATACGGAAGCTCCCGCCTCGTTTACGATCACATACTGGACGTGTTCCGGGATCTCCTTGATAAACTCCGCGATGATCTGCTCAGACTCTCTGGAAGCAGTTCCGTTTCCGACGGAGATCAGGGAGATCTGATATTTCTCGATCAGCTTCTTTAAGGTCTTTTTCGCGTCCTCGACCTTATTCTGCGGTGCGGTCGGATAGATCACAACGGTATCGAGGACTTTTCCGGTCGCATCAACGACAGCCAGCTTACAGCCGGTACGGAACGCCGGGTCCCATCCAAGAACAACGCGTCCGGCAATCGGAGGCTGCATGAGAAGCTGTTCCAGGTTCTTTCCGAATACCTGGATCGCGCCGTCCTCCGCCTTTTCCGTCATGAGATTTCTGACCTCACGCTCGATCGCAGGAGCAATCAGACGGTTATAGCTGTCCGCGATCACTTCCTGCAGGATCGGAGTTGTCACCGGGTTTTCTCTCGTGATCACCATCTTGTTCAGATAGCGCAGGATCTTCTCCTCCGGAGCCACGATCTTTACAGTCAGGATCTTTTCCTTCTCGCCGCGGTTTAAGGCGAGGATCCTGTGTCCTGCACACTTTCTCACGAGCTCCTCGTGGTGATAGTACATCTCATAGACAGATTCTGTCTTCTCATCCTTTGCCTCGGAGACGATCGATCCCTCTTCCTTCGTCACGTTTCGGATATAGGCGCGGTATTTCGCAACTTCGGAGATCCGCTCCGCTAGGATATCCTTTGCGCCGTCGATCGCTGCTTTCACGTTCGCAACGCCTTTTTCCTCTGATACATACGGGGCCGCAAGAGTCTCGATCGGCTCCTTCGCCATCTGCAGCATAATCGTATCGGCAAGCGGCTCAAGTCCTCTTTCCTTTGCAACGCTTGCTCTCGTCTTTCTCTTCGGGCGGAACGGAAGATATAAGTCCTCGACCGCCACCATCGTCTCAGCATCCTCGATCTTTTTCTTCAGATCAGCGGTAAGTTTTCCCTGATCTTCGATCGCCGCGAGGACCTGGGTCTTACGGTCTTCCAGTCCGCGCAGATATTTTAATCGTTCATCCAGGTTTCTTAATACCTCATCGTTTAAGGAACCGGTTACTTCTTTCCGGTATCTGGCAATAAACGGAATCGTGTTTCCCTCATCGATCAGATTTACGGCTGCCTCGATCTGGCTCCGCTTTACCCCTAATTCCGCTGTCAGTACGCCTAAAATGTCCATGTTGTTTCTCCTTCTGGTTCTTCCCCGAACGGCTCCAGGCTGCCGGAGATGTCAATCTCCATTATAATTCAATCCATCCTCTTATGCAACTTAAATGTGGACATGCGCGGCGTTTCATGTTAAACTATACGGTAACTGTTCCGTGTCATTTTTCCGCGGCGCGGACAAGTTTCACATACATTTAGGAGGAATTTTCATGACAGATTACGACGATCAGAATTCATCTGAATATAAAGACCAAACCGCTGAAACAGCTCCTGCAGAACAGACCGGTCAGCAGGTTTCATCCCCGGCAGACGGACAGGATACAAACCAGCAGGTCCCGGACAATAGGCAGATGCCTCCTCAGTATAATGGACAGGATCCCTACTGTCAGAACCCAAACAACCAGCAGATCCCTCCTCAGAACAACGGACAGAATCCTTACTGGCAGAACCCAAACAACCAGCAGGTTCCTCCTCAGAACAACGGGCAGAATCCTTACTGGCAGAACCCAAACAACCAGCAGATTCCTCCTCAGTATAACGGGCAGCCGCCCTACTGGCAGGATCAGCCGCAGCGCCCAAGACGCGAGAAAAACTCATTTGCAGCGATGTCCCTGATCAGCGGTATCTTCGCGCTCCTGACGCTCTGCTGTTTCGCATTCCCGGTTGCGATCATCTGCGGAGTTGGCGCGATCTGTTTCGCGATCATCTCCAAACGCGGGCGGGCATTCCGCGGAACAGCCATCGCAGGCATCATTCTCGGTGTGATCGCTATTCTCCTCGGTATCGGTGAGTTCTTTTATGCTCTGACGATCACCAACTTGATGAAAGACCCGGCCAACGCGGCAGCTTTCAACCAATTCTTTGAACAGTTTCAGCAGCAGTTCGGGATCAATTAATCTTTTGTTTCAAAAGCCGGTTGGTCACCTTTTATGGCAATCGAAAAGCCACTGTTCCCTTCCATCGACCACAAAAAGATCGTGGAAGAAGAACAGTGGCTTTCCTTTTATACATATGACGCAAAAAAACCGGCAGAACACGCATAAAACGTATTCCACCGGCCTTAAGTTCTGCCGTACGGCTAATTGCTATACAGAATTAAACGAGCTCGATCAGAACTGCCATAGCACCGTCGCCCTTACGCTGACCGATCTTGATGATTCTTGTGTAACCACCGTTACGGGAAGCGTACTTCGGAGCGATCTCGTTGAACAGCTTGTTTGTAAGATCAACTTTCTTTGTGTTTTTCTTCTTACCAGCTGCTGCTGTCGGAACTTCTGTTACGTCATAAAGAGCTTTTACCATCTGTCTTCTTGCATGAAGTCTGGACGGCATGTCCTTCTTGATTTCCTTCTCAACTTCGTCGTATACAGTAACTTTCTTACCGTCAACAACTTCTTTTACTCTCTTGCCGTCAGCGTCCTTGCGGGCAACCTTAGCTGTAACTTTAACAGTCTCGAAGTTATCTTTCTCTTTTACTGCAAGAGCGATCAGGCTCTCAACGATCTTTCTTACTTCTTTAGCTCTAGCCTCAGTTGTAACGATCTTTCCATGATATAAAAGGTTTGTAGCCTGGATTCTAAGTAATGCTTTTCTCTGACTGGAAGTTCTTCCGAGTTTTCTATAACCTGCCATGATTTAATTTCCTCCATTTGTGGAACAGCCGCCCACGCTTCTTTGGACTTACTGGGCTGCCGCCTTTTTCTCCATAATGAGTCGCTCTACGCCCCTTCTGCGCCCTTCGGACTTACCTTCCGGGTGAATGTATCACAACCAAAATTTACTGTTCGTCACTGGAATTGAGCTGTAAGCCCAGTTCTTTTAACTTTGCAAGTACTTCCTCGAGGGACTTGCGACCAAGGTTTCTAACCTTCATCATATCCTCAGAAGTGCGGCTGCAAAGCTCTTCAACGGTATTGATACCTGCTCTCTTGAGACAGTTGTAGGAACGAACGGATAACTCCAGCTCGTCGATGTTCATCTCAAGAACTTTTTCTTTCTCGTTGTTCTCCTTTTCAACCATAACCTCTGCAGTCTTTGCATTCTCAGAGAGGTCGATGAAGAGATTCAGATGCTCGCTTAAAACTTTAGCAGCAAGGCTGACTGCCTCGTCCGGATCCAGTGTTCCGTTTGTGTAGATCTCAAGTGTGAGCTTATCGTAGTCTGTCTGCTGACCAACACGGGTGTTCTCAACAGACATATTGACACGCTCAACCGGTGTGTAAATGGAATCTACAGCGAGAACTCCGATCGGAAGATCGTCGCTCTTGTTCTTATCAGCGCTTACGTAGCCACGGCCGTTGGTGATCGTAAGTTCCATGTAGAACTTGCTGTCTGCGCCGCCGCTTAAGGTTGCGATAACCTGGTCCGGATTCAGGATCTCGATATCAGCATCTGTCTGAATGTCAGAAGCGTGGATCACACCCTCACCCTCGAACTCGATGTACGCAGTCTTCGGCTCGTTTGTATCACTGTTGTTCTTAATTGCTAAGCTCTTGATGTTCATGATGATCTCAGTTACATCTTCCTTGACGCCGGCGATGGAACTGAACTCATGAAGTACACCATCAATTTTCACCTGGCTGACAGCAGAACCCGGTAAAGAAGAAAGCATGATTCTTCTCAGGGAATTTCCCAGAGTTGTGCCGTAACCCCTCTCAAGCGGTTCTACGACAAACTTTCCGTATCTTTTATCTTCGGAAATCTCAGCAATCTCAATGTTTGGTTTCTCAAAATCGAACACAAAAAGCCCCTCCTTTTGGGTATGCTTTGACAAATGCCACGAAGCGTTCTTTTAGAACACAAAGCATCCGGCCGGAAATGGCCAGATACTTTGTAAAAACCGCTCCGGTGAATTATTTGGAGTATAACTCGACGATGAGCATCTCGTTTACAGGAACGTCGATCTCTTCTCTTGTCGGAAGAGTTTTGATCTCGCCCTTTAAGTTCTCATGGTCAGACTCTAACCATGCCGGAACAAGACGGCCAGCTGTGGTCTCGAGAACCAGCTTGTAGTGGTTGTCGCCTTTGTTCTTTTCTCTGATCTCAACAACATCTCCAGCCTTTACAAGGTAGGACGGGATGTTTACGCACTTGCCGTTTACAAGAACGTGCTTGTGGTCAACGATCTGTCTAGCTTCCTTTCTTGTTCTTGCGAAACCAAGACGGAAGATAACGTTGTCAAGTCTGCGCTCAAGAAGGATCATAAGGTTTTCACCTGTCTGTCCGTTTAAACGCTCAGCCTTATCGTAGTAGTTACGGAACGGCTTCTCCAGAACGCCATAGATGAACTTAGCTTTCTGTTTTTCTCTTAACTGAAGACCATACTCACTGATCTTCTTGTTTGCTCTCTTAGATTCTCTGTTGGATTTTTTATCTATTCCTAAATAAATGGGATCAAGGTCAAGGGATCTGCATCTTTTAAGAACAGGAACTCTATCAACTGCCATTTTACTTCCTCCTAATTAGACTCTTCTACGCTTTGGCGGACGGCATCCGTTGTGCGGAACCGGTGTTACGTCCTTAATGCTTGTTACTTCAAGACCACATGCCTGAAGGGCACGGATAGCAGCCTCACGGCCAGATCCCGGTCCTTTAACCATAACGTCTACGGATTTTAAACCATGTACAAGAGCTGCCTTAGTTGCAGTTTCTGCAGCCATCTGTGCTGCATATGGAGTAGATTTCCTTGAACCTCTAAATCCCAGACCGCCTGCACTTGCCCAAGATAAGGCATTACCCTGTGCATCTGTTAATGTCACGATTGTGTTGTTAAAAGATGACTGGATGTGCGCCTGTCCGCGTTCAACGTTTTTCTTTACACGCTTTTTTGTCACTTTTTTAGCAGTGGACACTTTTTTAGCCATTTTAAACTAACCTACTTTCTCATTTACTGAACCCTGTTTCCTGTCTTTAAAACATGCAACGTGATTCAAAACATTTGTTACTGATAATTATTTCTTCTTGTTTGCAACAGTCTTTCTCGGACCCTTGCATGTTCTTGCGTTTGTCTTGGTCTTCTGACCACGGCAAGGAAGACTCTTTCTGTGACGAATACCTCTGTAGCATCCGATCTCCTGAAGTCTCTTGATGTTTAAAGCGATCTCACGACGTAAGTCACCTTCAACAGTCTGAGTCTCAGCGATTACTGCTGCAATGTTCTTTACTTCGTCATCGGTTAAATCCTTTACACGTGTGTCAGGATTTACACCAGCCGCAGCAAGAATACGGTCTGCACTTGCTCTACCGATACCGTAGATATAAGTTAAGCCGATTTCGACACGTTTTTCCCTTGGTAAATCAACACCTGAAATACGAGCCATGAGTGGTACCTCCATTTAAATATTGTAGAAATAGTTATTGCCGACACAACAACGCACTCTCGCGTTTCATGTCAAAGCCGCGCGAAAAAATACAGGCAAATTGCGGCATCAGCCCTGTCTCTGTTTGTGCTTAGGATTTTCACAGATAATTCTGATACTGCCTTTTCTCTTAATAACCTTGCACTTCTCGCAAATCGGTTTTACTGATGATCTTACTTTCACAGTAATTCTCCTTTCCTTCGTAGTCCGCTTCCCTTTACTGCCGGAAACACACCGATTCCGTGCCATCTGGGAACGGCATTACGGGTTGCTATACCTGTATAAAAAGCACCTGAAAATGGGCATAATACAAGCGTTCCAACAAAGTTCGCTTGAGCATTATAACACTTCCTTGCCGGAAAATCAAGCGTTTTTATTGGTTTTCTTCAACTTTTTTAGCCCTTTGTCAAGGATACTATTTATCTCTCCAAATAATACGTCCCTTGGATAAATCGTAAGGGGACATCTCTAATGTTACCTTATCACCCGGAAGAATACGGATGTAGTTCATACGCAGTTTTCCACTGATGGTAGCTAATACCTTGTGACCATTCTCAAGTTCAACCTGGAACATAGCGTTCGGCAGCTTCTCAACAACGACGCCTTCGATTTCGATTACGTCAGCCTTAGACATAAAATTTACCTCCTGTTTCGTTTCTTAATGATCTGGACATGCTTTTTATTTTTCCGGAGGACCCGGCCGTTTTCTGCAAGCAGAGAAACGTATGTTCCAAGATCCTCCGATATGACATAAATTTTATCCTTGTCATTTCCGGCAATCGATCTTGCCAGGAATCCCGGGGTCATTTCCATGCTGGACCCTCCTATTCAAGGCCCGGGCGCAGGGAAAGGATCTCCGGCTCGCCCTCAGTGATGAGGATCGTATTCTCATAGTGAGCGGACAGGGCATGATCTGCTGTAACAACGGTCCAGTCATCGTCCATCCAGATTACATCCGGTGTGCCGGCATTGATCATCGGTTCAATGGCCAGAGTCATACCCGGCTGTAAAAGGATTCCCCTTCTCTTTGTCGCAAAGTTCGGGACCTCCGGATCTTCATGAAGGTGGGTACCAATTCCATGTCCAACCAACTCGCGGACAACGCCATAGCCGAATTTTTCGGCGTATGCCTGGATTGCCGTGGAGATATCATTCAGATGATTGCCTGCTTTCGCAAATTTAATACCTTCGTAAAAGCACTGTTTTGTGACATCCATCAGTTTCTGTGCTTCCGGGGAGACGTTTCCTACTGCCCAGGTGCGGGCTGCGTCGGAATGGTATCCCTTATAGATCGTCCCCGCATCAAGGCTGACGATATCGCCATCCTTTAAAATACGGTGCTTATTCGGGATTCCATGTACGATCTCATCATTTACGGACACGCAGATGGATGCAGGATATCCATTGTAATTTTTAAAGGAAGGAATACATCCATGGCTGCGGATCAGACGCTCTCCCAGCTTATCGATGTCCAGAGTGGACATTCCCGGGTGAACAGCTGCATGCAGCTCCTCGTGCACCTGCGCCAGAATTTCTCCGGCTTTTCGCATCAGTTCGATCTCTCTCGGCGATTTAATTGTTACTGCCATTATTTTAAGCTCCTAAAATCTTTGTGATAGCCTCAAATACCTGTTCCATATTCTGCGTTCCGTCTACGGTGTAGAGGACGTGCTTATCCGCATAGAAGCTGATGAGCGGGCGCGTCTGCTCATGATAAACAGAAAGACGTTTTGTAACAGTCTCCGGCTTATCATCGTCTCTTAAAATGAGTTCAGCGCCGCACTTGTCGCAGATGCCTTCCTTCTTCGGAGCAGCATATACGATGTGATAAGTCATTCCGCACTTTACGCATGCACGGCGGCCTGCCATACGGGTAACGATCTTTTCGTCCGGTACGTCAACATCGATCGCGAAATCGATCGCCTCTCCCTTTTTGGCAAGAGCCTCTGTGAGGGCCTCTGCCTGCGGGATCGTACGCGGGAAACCATCGAGAATGTATCCCTTTTCGCAGTCCGGCTGGCTGATTCTGTCCATAACAAGATCAACCGTCAGTTCGTCCGGAACAAGAAGTCCCTGGTCCATGAATGCTTTTGCCTTCTTGCCAAGCTCTGTTCCGTTCTTAATGTTTGCCCGGAAGATGTCTCCGGTGGAAATGTGCGGGATTCCGTACTTTTCCGCGATTCTCTGTGCCTGGGTGCCTTTTCCGGCTCCCGGCGCGCCCAACATAATGATTTTCATAATTGTAATTTCCTCCACTCGTCCTAAAAAACCGAAAAAGCGGGCGAAAAGCATCTTTCCGCCCGCTCCGATTTTCAGCACGCAGCTGCTGCTATTTCTCTATTTGATCAATCATTTAAGAATCCCTTGTAATTTCTTACAAGCATCATAGACTCCACAGCCTTGATCGTCTCGAGGATTACACCTGCAATAATGATCAGGGATGTGCCGCCGAAGGAAAGATTGCCGACAGAGAAGAGACCGGATGCGATGATCGGGATAATGCACACGATCACCAATCCGCAGGCACCGATAAATACAATATAGTTTAAGATATTGTTGAGGTAGTCTGAGGTTGGCTTACCTGGGCGGATGCCCGGGATAAAGCCGCCGGACTTCTTCATATTATTAGCAACTTCCAGCGGGTTAAACGTAATGGACGTATAGAAATACGCGAACAGTACGACTAATACGATATATACGAGCATACCAATGGAGTAAGCCGGAGCTTCCGGTTTAAACCAGTTGGATGAGCTCAACGCTAACAGGATCTTTCCACCGATGGTTGAATAATCAACGTGGAAGAACTGAGCGATCATAACCGGCATTGACATGATGGAAGAAGCGAAGATGACCGGAATAACGTTCGCGGTGTTTACCTTCAACGGAATGTAGGTAGACTGTCCGCCGATCATTCTGCGGCCCTGCATCTTCTTGCTGTACTGTACCGGGATCCGGCGCTCTGCATCGTTTAAAACGAGGACAAAGACAACGATCGCAACGATAATTGCCAGTACAATGATGCCTGATACAGTTGCGACTGCAACTGATCTGCCTGCCATAAAGCGCTCATATAATGTCATCATATCCTGCGGAGTACCAGATACGATATTGATCAGAAGTACGATGGAAATACCGTTTCCTACTCCATTGTCTGTAATCCTCTCGCCAATCCACATCAGAAGAGCGGAACCTGCGGTCATAGCGGCTACGACCGTAAGATATCCCCAGATGTTACGGTGGTCTTCGAGAAGAAGTCCCTTTCCGCCAAGGCCAACTGCCATTGCGCAGGACTCAAAGAGAGCCAGGCCGACGGTAAGATATCTGGTGTACTCTGCAATCTTCTTTCTTCCATCCTCACCGTCCTTCTGCATTTCCTCAAGCTTCGGAATTGCAATTGTGAGTAACTGCATAATGATGGAAGATGTGATATACGGGGTGATACTCAATGCGAAGATAGACATGGAGGAGAAAGATCCTCCTGTGATCGCATTAAAGAATCCCATTCCAGAGTTCTGCAGATTTGAAAAGAAATCATGCAGATAGCTCGGATCAACGCCCGGTATCGGAAGACAGCAGCCGATTCGGATGACTACAAGCATCATAAAGGTGTAAAGAAGTCTGTCGCGGACTTCTTTCACCTTAAATGCTTTCTGTAAGGATTTTAACATATTAGATCACCTCGCAGGTTCCACCTACTGCCTCAATTTTAGCTTTTGCGCCTTCACTGAAAGCATTGGCTTTAACGACAAGTTTCTTTGTTAACTCTCCGTTACCAAGAATCTTAACGCCGTCCTGCGGGTTTTTGATCACACCTGTCTCCAGTAATGTCTCAACGGATACTACGGAGTCATTCTCAAATCTCTCTAATACACTTACATTAATTCCAACGATCTCCTTGGAGTTGATGTTTGTAAATCCTCTCTTCGGAAGACGTCTGTATAACGGCATCTGGCCGCCCTCGAAACCAGGTCTCGGTGCGCCGGAACGTGCCTTCTGGCCCTTATGTCCCTTACCAGCTGTCTTACCATTTCCAGAAGCGTGGCCACGACCTCTTCTGAAACTATCACTATGCTTAGATCCTTCAGCAGGATGTAAATTAGATAAGTTCATCACTGCACCTCCTTACTTTATATCAATTAGATTTCTTCAACTTTAACCAGATGTCTGACATTCTGGATCATGCCTCTAACTGCACCATTATCCGGCATCTCGACAGTCTTGTGCATCTTCTTTAAACCAAGTGCTTCGATTGTCGCTCTCTGCTTCGGAACAGCGCCGATAGGGGATTTTACTAATGTGATTTTTAACTTCTCTGCCATTTTATTATCCTCCTATTAGCAAACAACGTCTTCAACAGATTTGCCGCGGTTCTTAGCAACCTCTTCTGGAGTCTTTAACTTTGTAAGACCTTCGATTGTTGCGAGAACTACGTTTGTCTTGTTGTTGGAACCTAAAGACTTTGTACGGATGTTCTTGATGCCTGCAAGCTCTACTACGGAACGAACCGGACCACCAGCGATGATACCAGTACCTTCCGGAGCTCTCTTGATCAGTACGGAAGCGCTTCCGAACTCGCCAAGGAAGTCGTGCGGGATGCTCTTGTTCTCATCCATCGGGATCTCTACAAGGTTCTTCATAGCAGCTTCTTTACCTTTACGGATAGCTTCCGGAACCTCACCTGCTTTACCAAGGCCTGCGCCTACGTGACCATTGCCGTCTCCTACTACTACCAGAGCGGAAAATCTCATGGTACGTCCACCTTTAACAGTCTTGGATACGCGCTTAATGGCAACAACTTTGTCATTTAACTCTAACTGACTTGCGTCAATGATTGTACGCTTCATGCTGTTTTCTCCTCTCTATTAGAATACGAGACCAGCCTCACGGGCTGCATCTGCTAATGCCTGAATCTTACCCTGATAAATGAAACCGCCTCTATCGAAAACGACCTCTTTGATGCCTTTCTCGATTGCTCTCTTAGCTACTACGGTTCCGATATATGCAGCTGCATCAACGGTATCTGTGTTCTCTAACTCTGCTTTGATCTCTTTCTCAAGAGTGGAAGCAGATACTAAAGTATGTCCAACGGAATCGTCGATGATCTGAGCATACATATGATTATTGCTTCTGAACACTGCTAAACGCGGTCTCTCTGCTGTACCAGCAAAGCGATTGCGTAATCTATAGTGTTTTTTTCTGCGGATTTCGCTTCTTGACTGCTTGCTAACCATTTTTACACTCTCCTTAAATTATTTCTTACCAGTCTTACCAACTTTGCGTCTGATAACCTCATCAGCGTACTTGATACCTTTGCCCTTATACGGCTCCGGTCTTCTCTTCTCTCTGATTTCAGCTGCATACTGGCCGACTTTCTCTTTGCTGATGCCCTTAACGATGATGATGTTCTGTCCATCAAGAACAGTCTCGATACCTTCCGGATCTTCCATCTCTACCGGATGGGAGTAACCAAGGGAAAGTGTGAGCTTCTTGCCCTGCTTCTGAGCTCTGTAACCAACACCGTTTACCTCAAGCTTCTTCTCGTAGCCTTCAGTAACACCCTGGATCATGTTATGGATTAGCGTTCTTGTAAGACCGTGTAAAGATTTCATCTTCTTTAAATCGTTCGGTCTTGTTACGACGATGTGTCCATCTTCTTCTTTGATTTCCATCTCTACCGGTAAATCTCTTACCAGTGTTCCCTTTGGACCTTTAACGGTCACATTGTTGTTCTCTGCGATTGTTACAGTTACGCCTGCTGGAATCGCTACCGGCATTCTACCAATACGTGACATGCCTTTTACCTCCTACTTAGATTCTCGGAAAGTGCTTTTACACTTTCTGTTTTCAGTTTCTATGTTATATCTGGTCTGAAGTTGCCTCCAGACGCACGCAAACTCCGCCCTGCTGGATCAATGTTCAGCTTTGCAGGCGGGGTGCGATAACATCAATGGGAATAATTACCAAACAAATGCAAGAACTTCGCCGCCGACACCAAGCTGTCTAGCCTGCTTGTCAGTGATTACGCCCTGGTTTGTGGATACGATAGCGATACCAAGTCCGCCAAGTACCTTCGGCATATCTTCCTTGCCAGCGTATACACGTAAGCCCGGCTTGGAGATCTTCTTGATTCCGGAGATGATCTTCTCGTTCTTGTCAGCGCCATACTTTAAGGAGATGCGGATTGTCTGGAATGCACCGTCCTCAACGATGTCATATTTCTTGATGTAGCCTTCTCTTACAAGGATATCAGCGATAGCTAATTTCATCTTGGAAGCCGGAACATCTACTGTATCATGTTTAGCAGTGTTTGCGTTACGAATTCTTGTAAGCA